>TARA_R110001599_G_scaffold223639_1_pt1 | contig 25787 bp, 26 predicted proteins | sample TARA_R110001599 | Tara Oceans TARA_R110001599 (sample SAMEA4398360) | marine metagenome | biome: Polar Biome; feature: [MES] marine water layer (ENVO:01000295) within the mesopelagic zone...; material: water (ENVO:00002006), including particulate matter (ENVO:01000060) such...
GACAATGTGAATACGTTCGGGCTGGAGATGCACAATCCGGTCTTCTTCGTCAGTGCCTTCCTGATTATCACATTCGTACTCCTGTCCTTGATATACCCGCATATCTCTCAAAAGGGGCTCGAAGCCACCAAAGCCTGGACGTTGCAATATTTCGACTGGTTTTTTGTCATAGCGACCAACTTCGTTTTGTTTTTCTGTGTTGCCATCGCAGTCTCGCCGTTGGGTAAAATTCGTTTGGGCGGGGCAGATGCCAAGCCAGAATTCGGGATAGCTTCCTGGATTGCGATGTTGTTTTCGGCCGGTGTCGGAATTGGCATGCTGTTCTATGGTGCCGCCGAACCAATGGCCTATTATACCGATTGGGGCGGAACACCGCTGAACGTCGAGGCAATGACACCTGAAGCCGAACGTCTGGCGCTGGCTGCCACCGTCTTTCATTGGGGCCTGACCCCCTGGGCGGTCTATGCCGTGATCGGCCTGGCGCTTGCCTTTTTCTTCTTCAACAAAGGGCTGCCACTGACCATTCGCTCCGCTTTCTATCCGATATTGGGTGAAAGAATATGGGGATGGCCCGGACATTTCATCGACATTCTTGCCGTGATTGCCACCCTGTTCGGTTTGGCGACGTCATTGGGTTTCGGCGCGCAGCAAGCAGCGACGGGCATCTCCTTTCTATTCGGCGTCGAGGCGAGCCTGACGTCTCAGCTATTGCTGATCGTTGTCATTTCCGGCCTTGCGATCATTTCGGTGATGCGCGGCATGGACGGCGGCATAAAATTGCTGAGCAATATAAACATGGTCCTCGCCGCATCGCTGCTCGCCTTTGTTTTTATCGCAGGACCGACGATGGCAATATTCAGCGGCTTTGGGACGGCGATCACAAGCTATGTCGAATATGCCATTCCCTTGAGCAATTGGAACGACCGGGCGGACAGGATCTGGTATCACGGCTGGACCATTTTCTACTGGGCTTGGTGGATAAGCTGGTCACCCTTTGTCGGCATGTTCATCGCCCGTATTTCCAAAGGCCGCACTATTCGACAGTTTTTGACCGTGGTACTCATAGTGCCGGTGATCGTCGCCATCATATGGTTTACGACATTCGGCGTTACGGCAATCGAGCAAGTCAAGGAAGGCGTCGGCCAATTGCCTGACGGTATAAACGAAGTACCGCTTGTGCTGTTCCAGATGCTCGAGAATATGCCCTTTCCCTTTATCGCCTCCTGCCTCGCGATTGTCTTGTTGATCATATTTTTTGTGACCTCGTCTGATTCCGGTTCGCTGGTCATTGATGCGATAACCGCCGGCGGCAGAACCGATGCGCCCGTGGCACAGCGTATTTTCTGGGCGGTATTGCAAGGCCTGGTAGCCGCGGCATTATTGGTCGGTGGCGGAGCGGCAGCCCTGGGCACGCTCCAGGCCGGAGCGATCGCAAGCGGCCTGCCGTTCACAGTCGTATTGCTTGTCTGCTGTTACAGTCTGTTCAAGGGCTTGATGTCCGAATATCAGCTGTTGAAGGCTGGCAAGCTCGCCGATTGACGACAGATTTGGTCAACCTGGGCCCGTCTCTGTCCTCGTTCATGGAGGACATTGGCGCTATGGTCCAAATGTATCGACGTGGGCGCCGCGCTCAGAAAAGCCGGCTGCCGACCGGAACCTCTATATCGGGTTTGAACAGGACCACATGACCGGACGCATCCGGGAATCCCAGCGTGAGAACCTCGGACATGAATTTCCCGATCTGCCGGGGAGCAAAATTGACGACCGCAGCAACTTGCCGATCCAGCAGTTCCTCAAGCCGATAATTTTCGGTGATCTGCGCAGATGACCGCTTTGTTCCGATAGCAGGGCCGAAATCGATCAATAATTTATAAGCCGGCTTTCGCGCTTCCGGAAATGGTTTCACCTCGATAATCCGTCCTACCCGAACATCCACAGAAAGGAATTGTTCGAAGTTGATCAACTCAGAGGCGGGCGCGTCAGGGTCGTGATTTACATGCATAGCGCATTTTCTAGCATCATGACTTCGCTACGCCAGCAGTTATTATAACATTTCAATGATTTATATTGGTGCGCCCGACAGGATTCGAACCTGTGGCCCCCAGATTAGGAATCTGATGCTCTATCCGACTGAGCTACGGGCGCGTTGTGGTTGCGGGTCTAGCCACATTGGCAGGAGCATGCCAGAATCAATTTTTGGAATCGGGAGGTAAAACAGGCAACGGCAGAGGCAGTGCCGCGATGCCTTCTTCGACCAATTCGGCGACCTCTTCCTTTGACGCGGTCCCGTGGATCGCTTTTTCGTCCGCTTCGCCATAATGGATATCGCGTGCGCGATCGGCGAACTTGTCACCCACCCACTCGGAACTGGCGAGAAGCTTTTCCTGCGCCTTGGCCAGTTCGCCAATGATTTGCCGATATTCGGCGTGAACAGGCGCCTTGTTGCTCACCGGCGTCGGAGCCTTTGTCTCAGACTGGTCGTCGGCCGGTTTCGCAAAAGCCGGCAGCTGGTTGCCTTTTCGGCCCACATTCGGCGCCATTGCGGCCTTGCCGACATTTGCGCTTCCACAGACAGGACAATCCAGCAACCCGCGATTCTGCTGGTCTTCATAATCCCTGGAGGATCCGAACCAGCCCTCGAAGCGATGCCCCTGGTCGACGCACATCAGATCGAAGACGATCATGCCGGATGCACCGGCAGCGCGAATTTCTTCCGATTGGCGACAGCGGGGATGCGGGAGCGCACCTCCTGCACCTGCTTCAAATCCAGCTCACAGAAACCAAGCCCGGTCCCCTCGCCCATATCGAGCAAGACCTTGCCCCAGGGATCGATGACCATCGAATGGCCATGAGTAGTACGACCGTCTTCATGCCGCCCGGATTGCGCCGCCGCGACGACGAAGGCCCCAGCCTCTATCGCACGGGCGCGCAGCAATATTTCCCAGTGGGCTTTTCCGGTCGGCACAGTGAACGCTGCAGGAATGGACAAAAGATCGGCACCGGCATTGGTCAAGGCTTCGTACAGCCCCGAAAACCGGACATCATAGCAAATCGACATCCCCAGCGTCGCGCCGGGGATCGCTGCCACGACAGCCTGCCGCCCCCCCGCATATGCCGAAGATTCTCGCGCAGAGTCATCCGGACCAAGATCGACATCGAACAGATGAATTTTGTCATATCGGGCGGCGATTTCGCCATCGGGAGCAATCAGATAGGAGCGATTGATCCATTTATCCCCTGACCGTTCGGGATCCTTCACGGCAAGCGAACCCAGCTGTACCCATATCCGTGCGTCCCTTGCTTCGGAGCGGGCAGCGGACAGAACCAGATCATCCGCTTCACCCCGGATCGCTCCAGCCGCGCGTGACCGGTCCCTGTCCAGCAATCCGGTCATCTCTGGCGTAAAGATGATCTCTGCGCCACCGGCGGCAGCTTCTGCGATCAGCGAAACGAGCTGCCTGCCATTTTGATCCGGGTCAATCCCGCTGCACATCTGGGTTACCGCGACTTTCAAGATTGGTCAGCCTGCCAGAAGTGCATCAAGTTCGCCGGAACGGTCCAGTGCGGCAAGATCATCCGATCCGCCGATATGACGGTCGTTGATGAATATCTGGGGAACCGTTGTCCGACCACCGGACCGCTGGATCATTTCCTCACGCTTCGCACCACCCATGGTGATGTCGGTTTCCTCGAAACTGGCGTCCTTGCCCTCAAGCAGTGCCTTGGCCCGAAAGCAGAAGCCGCAGGTGAATTTTGTATATATTTCAATCTTCGACATATTAAGCTCTTTCTACCCTCAGTCTGCAAATGGGCTCCCGGCGGACGGAATTCAAGGAATCCCGGGCGGTACTGGAAGCCTGCCATTTTCAGTATCGCTTATAACCCGGGCCCAGCAGAAAACGAGTACTTGTTTCGCCCCGGCCTTTTTGAGCAACCGGGCGCAAGCACCGCTCGTAGATCCACTCGTATAGACGTCATCGACCAGCAGGACCGACTTGCCGGCCAGGACTGTTTCTGCAGCGGCGCCAGGCGCAAAGGCCGCTGCGACGGTTCGTCCCCGCTGGTTGCCAGTCATGCCCCGAAGAGGAGGGGTGGCCTTGCAGCGGCGAATGACATCATGGTCCATCTCGATGCCGGAGCATCGAGAGAGCTCCCTGCCGATCAGCACCGACTGGTTGAACCCGCGACGCCATAAGCGTGACCGGTGAAGCGGCACCGGGACGATGATCGCGTCGCCGCGATATTCTCCGACAAATTTCTGCAGATGTTCGGCAATCAGTCTGGCGAGCCCCAGACGTGTGCCATATTTCAATCGCATTGCGATCAGCGAACTCCGGTCATCATAGCGCACCACCGCCCTCACCCCGTCGTGAACCGGCGGATTGGTCAGGCAGGCAACGCAAAGGCTGTCTTCCGGGCCATCGAAGGCAAGCGGGACGCCGCAAGCCGCGCACCACGGCTCAGCCAGAAAATCCAGTCGCTGCCAGCAGGACAGGCAGAAGCGGTTGTCCGCCTCCACCGTCACCCCGCAGACAGGACATCTTGGCGGCAAGGCAAAATCGATCAGGGGCCGGAATATGGTTGGCAACGGCATTTGATCTTTTTGTCGAGCGCTCCTAAAGCCGCAAGGCCCATGACCGATACAGTCAATATCCCGGAAGTTTTTGACCGCAGCAAACGACGCATCGTCCGTGATCGCGCTTATACAAGGGCGGGTGGCGATGATTTCCTTTCACAGATCATGGTTGAGGAAATTCTGGAGCGCCTTGATGTCGTCAAACGCACATTCCGGCGAGCGCTGATAATCGGAATCGCCGCCGGCAGGCTGGGCCGAGAACTGCAAACACGCGGCATGAAAGTTTTTTTTGCGGACTCCAGCGCGCGGGCTGCCACGGCACCGGGCGGTGTAATATGCGATGATGATCGTTTGCCTTTCGCTGATCACAGCTTTGACCTGATCATCAATATTGGCTCGCTGGACACGGTCAACGACTTGCCCGGCGCGCTAGTGCTGTGCCGGCGGATATTGGTTCCGGATGGATTGTTGTTGGCGGCGATGATCGGCGCAGAGAGCTTTCCATCACTCAAATCCCTGATCATGGAAGCCGAGGGTGACCGGGTATCCGCACATATTCATCCCCAGGTCGATGTGCGGACAGCGGGTGATCTGCTGTCGCGTGTCGGGCTGACCATCCCGGTAGCGGACAGCGACAACTTGCAGCTGAACTATTCCAGTCTCGGGCGGCTGCTCTCGGATATCAGGGATGTCGGGGGCAGCAATATCATGGCGAGCAACCATTCGGCCATCGGACGGAAAGTCTATAGCCGCATGCAGAACCTGTTTTCAGCGCAAGCCGAAGCGAGCGGAAAATTCTCCGAAACTGTCACTTTAATATATCTTTGCGCCTGGGCCTCTCATCCCGACCAACCGAAACCAGCGCGACGCGGTAGTGGACAGGTCTCTCTGAAGACGACGCTTTCCGGAGACCAGGGGAAATAGACGGAGAATTAGGCCGGAGCAAGAAGGTGGTTTGACAGCATCTGAACCAGCGGGCCGTCCGCTGGAGGCATGGGAAGCCCATCGATCTCGGTCACCGGTAGCCATTGCAAATCGAGCGCTTCGGGGCTTTCTACCTGCCCTGTCCACCTGCGGCATATATATAGAAGAAGGATCAGATGTTTCTCTGCCAATGGCTCGCTGGCAAAGGCCAGTGGCTCGATATCCTGCGGTTCGACACTGATATTCAATTCTTCGCGCAACTCGCGAATCAGAGCAAGTTCCGGCGTTTCCCCCGATTCGACCTTGCCCCCAGGAAATTCCCAGAGACCGGCCATGGGCTTGCCTTCCGGCCGTTTCTGCACCAGAATTCTGCCCTTTTCATCAACGAGTGCAGCGGCCGCGACAAACAGATATGTCGGTTTTTTTTCCATTATTCTATGCGATGTAAGGATTTTGTTAATCCATTTCTGTGAAACCGGTCTTGTTCACGACTTAGCAGAACTTTACCCGTGGAGAGAGACATGATTGTTCATATCAAAAAATTATGCCTCTCTGAGACAGGTGCGACGGCTGTTGAATATGGTTTGGTATTGGCTCTCATCGCGATATCCGCACTGGTTGCGATAAACGGTGTTTCCGAGGTTACCATAGGTATGTGGAACGATGTTGCTGATGAGGTAACTGACGTTTCATAAAAAACGCCGCACTTAAGTATTTGGTAAGGTTTCTACTCTAGGCTCTTGAATATTGGATATAAAAATATTCAATTGGGTAAGTGAAGTTTGTCAAATCTAGGAGACCAGACATGAAAATCGTACGTAAAATGTTCAAGAACGAAGAAGGCGCTACCGCCATTGAATATGGCCTGATCGCTGCTCTGATCGCTGTTGCAGCCATCGTTGCAATGGGTTCGCTGGGCAACACACTCGCTGACACGTTCAACGAAGTTGAAGAAGAAATGAATACCGGCGCATAATAGCAACGGCGTTTAGCTAGAAACGAGACGGCAGCCTAGCGGCTGCCGTCTTTTTTTGTGCCCGTAACAATCAATAGGTTACGACTTTCACCTTCTGACCGGCCTGCAACCTATCCGTCGCGCTCAAACGGTTGAGCACCAGAAAGCGATCTTGCTGATAGGCTGTGTAGGCCATTCGCGACGACAGGCTAGAAATCGTGTCGCCGCTTTTCACGGTTACGACGTCGACCTTGCGCGGTTTGATCGCAGCCGCTTCTGCCGTCGAAAGCCTGGTGATGCTCTGGTACATGGGCGAAAACACGGACGCGCTGCCTGCCGGCGTTATCGTCGCAAAATGAAAAGCGCTGCTTTTCGAAAATTCATAGGCAAAGACGGTCACGTCAACCTGACCATTGTTGCTTTCCACCCGCGCCGTCGCATAAGATGCCGGCATTCCGTTGACCGTCGTCCGTTCAATAGCGCCACGAGTGATCGACTTGCCGGTCCCCGCCAGGCTCTGGAAAGCCGCATCGATATAGGAAGTCATATTGCCGTTATAGGCTGCGGTCGTGAACTGGCCCTGCCCACTGGAACCGCTGATCGCGACGGCGCGCGCGCCGTTCTGCATGGCGAAACCATTGGGAACGCTGAATTTGAGTTTCAGATCAGGATGCAGGAAACTATTTCCTTCGATCACGCCTTGCTTGGGATCATCACCATATAGGATACCATCCAGCCTTTGCAGGAATCGGTCCCGATTACGCACCCCGCCCGGCTGGGCGAGTTTGCGAGCATTGGTCGCGGCACGCGACACCCGGCGTGCGGGATCTGGATGGGTACTCGCCCACTCGGGAGTGCTGCGGGCGTCACGGCCTGCTGCCCGCACGTCGATCGCCGACTGCGCGGCCAATGAAGATAACATCGATGAAAGCGCCTGGGGATCATAGCCCGCAGAAGCGAGATAGCGGATGCCCAGATCATCGGCTTCATATTCCTGCTTTCGGGAATATTTGAGCGTCAGCAGCTGGCTGCCGGTCCCGAAAACCTCCTGTCCGATCCGTCCGAACGCCGAATCACCGAGCAGAACCTGAGACCCGATTTGCCCCAGCAGGCCGATAATACTGTTGCGTGTCGCTGTCTTTTGCCGTTTTTCGCTGTGCCTTGCCGCTACGTGGCCGACTTCATGGCCCAGAACACCGGCCATCTCCGCCTCGTCATTCATCAACGCCATCAATTGCCGCGTGAGATAGACATAGCCTCCGGGGATGGCAAAAGCGTTATTCGCCGGACTGTTCAGCAGTGTGACCGTAAAGTCGCTGCGGGCGTTTCCCAATCCCGATTGGACCGCAATATTCTGTCCCACTTCCACGACATAACCGACTTGAGGACCGGTATAAGCACCGCCAAACTCCTCGAGCAATTGCGGATGGGCCTCCGCCCCTTTCTGCTTTTCCGCTGCCGATATGGACCGGGCTTCGCCCGACTGGCTTCCGGCCGAATCAACCGCACCGGCCCCCGCGCCGGTTCCGGTGCATGCCACCAAGGCGATAACGCCCGCAGCACTCATGAATCGTGTCGTCAGTCGTGTCGAAAATTGTCTCATATCAAGCTCCTCTTTGTCGCAATGTATAAGAACGGTTCAATCGGTAAAGGGTTCCACCTGTAAAATGACGTTTCGACCGCTTCAGCCCGCGCTTCAGCCAATGCAAAATCCGGCTTTTCCGGTTTAAAGCGACCCGATTTGCAGAAACTTTTCACGGCGCAATCTTCTCAACGCCTCCCGATCCGACTTCTCGAGCGCCGCAAATTCTTCCTGAATCGCCGCACCAAGGGTCGCGATAGCCAGACTCTGATCGCGGTGTGCGCCGCCAACGGGCTCTGTTACTATCCGGTCGATCACGCCCAGTTTTTCGAGGCTTTGAGCGGTTATCTGCATGGCATCAGCGGCAACGTCGGCCTTGTCGCCCGTGCGCCAAAGAATCGAAGCGCATCCTTCCGGTGAGATGACCGAATATACCGCATGTTCGAACATCAAAACACGTTCTGCCGCAGCCAAAGCGACAGCGCCGCCCGAACCGCCTTCCCCGACTATTATGGCGACCATCGGAACACCAAGCGAAAGACATTTCTCCGTCGATCGGGCGATTGCTTCGGCCTGTCCCCGTTCTTCCGCGGACACGCCGGGAAAAGCTCCCGATGTATCGACCAAGGTCAATACAGGAAGCGAAAACCGGTCGGCCATATCCATCAGACGAATTGCCTTGCGATAGCCCTCAGGCTTTCCCATGCCGAAATTGTGCCGCAAACGGCTTTGTGTATCGTCACCCTTTTCGTGGCCGATAACCACCATCCGGCGGTCGCCCATTCGGGCAAAGCCACCAATAATGGCCTGGTCATCCCCAAAATTGCGGTCGCCACCTAGCGGTATAAACTCGTCGAACAGGCCGGCTATGAAATCCTTGAAGTGCGGGCGTTCGGGATGCCGGGCGACTTGCGTTTTTTGCCAGGGAGTCAATTTCCCGTAGGTATCAGCCAACATTTTTGCCGATTTGGCCTGCAGCTTTTCAATCTCCGCTGCAATATCCAGCGAGCCTTCGTCAGCAGTGTCTCTAAGCTCAAGAATACGAGATTCCAGCGCCGCGATCGGTTTTTCAAAATCGAGATAGGATGTCATGAAAAAGAGTTAGAACCGGACAGGCGAAACGTCAACGCGCGAGATTGCGTTGGCTCAGGGGATGGCGATTATTTACCAGCTCAACCAGGCGGGCGCTATCGATATGCGTATAGATCTGGGTCGTGCTGATGTCGCTATGCCCCAGCAGGGTTTGCAAGGCTCTCAGATCAGCCCCTCCTTCCAGAAGATGGGTCGCAAAGGCATGACGCAAGACATGGGGGCTGATATGCGCGGGATGAATACCGGCCATCACCGCAAGTTCCCTGACGATCTGATATAGCCTGATCCGGCTTATGTGGCTCTTTCGCGAGGGAAACAGCCATGTTTCCCTGGGATCGACATGATCCATCCAGCGACGGACAGCGTCACGCGCCTGTTGTGATATGGGAACCAATCGTTCCCTTTCGCCTTTTCCCCTGATGATCAAGAACGGCTTGTCGCCGGACAGTGCCGAACGTTGCAAGCTCACCAGCTCGCTCGCCCGGAGACCCGACCCGTAGAGCAGTTCCATGATGGCGGAAAGCCGGAGGATCGCAGGTTTGACCGGTTCGGAGTCCAAGCCTTCGGAAATGACCCGGAACAGATTTTCAATTTGGCCGTGCGACAGGGTCTTTGGCAGCGAACGAACCATGCCCGGACGGGGCAGTGCATTCGAAGGATCATTCTCCCGAAAGCCTTCTTCAACGAGAAATCCAAAGAAACGCCGCAGACTGGAGGACTTGCGAGCAATTGTACTATTCTGCAAATTACGCCAAGCAGCAGGTAGTTTCTTGACCATCTCTCGGTCCGCGAGGGATAATCCGCCGCCCATGATTGCGGACGCCTGTTCCAGATCGGTGCGATAAGCCGCTAGCGTGTTCCGGGAAGCGCCGGTCTCGGCGACAAGCATTTCAAGGAAGCGCTCGATCAGATTGGCATCATCACTCATATCGCGCACGAATAGCCGTCACAGCCTGCGATGCAAAGCCTATGTCCGCGACAAGGCTTCCGCTGCAATCATCCGTGCTTCCGGTTCCAGCCCAACGCGCTTGAGGCTTTGCGTGATATGAAAGAGGTGCAATGGTGACATTGCGCGCCAGTCGCGGCCTTGCATGCCGACAGCGACGAGCAAAGCCACCGTACCAGACTGGCCACGCTGAGCGGCCGACTGAATTGCTCTGGTCCATCTGGTGGAGCGGCCGAGGTCAACCTCCAGGTCACTGGCAAAATCATCAATAGTCTGTTGATCGGCCCGCCCCAAGCCGGCGATCGCTGCCAGTAGAAACTTGCTGCGCAACTGCTCCTTGCTGGCATCATCGCCGCCAAAATCGCTGAGCGCGCCTGACGACACCCGGATATTCTTGCTCGGCGAGGCCACAGCCAACAGAGCCCAGCCGTCACTGCCCTCATCGACAATATCCGTCCATCGCATCGCACTGCGATCAAGACCGGCGGTCAGCATAGAAGCGATAAGGTCCGCGCTTTGTTCGCCAAGCGCAGCCGAGGGTGGAATTTTAGCGGCCGCGCGAGCGGTCAATATCTTGGCCGAATATCGCGTCAGAGCGACCTTGGATCGACCCCATAGATCGCGCATTGCCGCCATGCGGGATTCCGCAGTGTCGTTCGTATAGGCTTGACGCAAGGTCGATGCCAGAGCCTTGCGGTCAGCGCTCGCTTCGGGATCATCATATGCTGCCGAGTAGAGATCGACCATCGCCTGACTTGAGAATACGCCCATGGCGGCTGCGGTATCTGCAGCTTTCATCCGCGAGTCCATCGAAAGCATCGGCGCACGCGCGCGCCACCCCTGCACATGTCGTCCCGCTCGAGCATAGAGACGATCCGGGGGTTCAACGCCGGTTGCCGCACCCAAACCAAAGCGCCAGTTATTGAAAAATTCAATATCGTCCCAAAGAATAGACACCGCACGGCGACCTTCAAAACCGGCGCCAATCGTTTTTTCCGCCAGCAAATAGTCTATTCCGGTGGCCGCTTTGTCGCGTCTCGCCTGCCGGAGCAGGCTGCTCGCACGGCTTTGCTCACCTGAAAGAGAAGCACAAATGGGTCTAAACATGATCCATGTCGGAGCCTCGCTGACGCGCGCACCGCCATCGACGAACGGGCAGATACCAGCCGGATCAGCGGTTGCCAAATGCGCCTGCATCGCGACTTCGTAGAGACGTGGTGTGAAATTATCACCGTCGACTTTCAGAACCAGCGAACGGGCGGCATCGGCTTCGCCCATCAACAGCAAGCGCCAGGCACGTTCGGCGGTCCAGTCCGCCGGATTGACATTTTCGGGACTCGTTACCTTGCTGAGCAACGCGCGCCGGAGGAGTATCGAACCCCAGCGCGAGATGATCGGACCATTGAGATTACTGATCAGATTGGTCAGATATTGACCGCCTTCATCGCCGAAAGCATCAACCGCCAGGCCATTATGTTCCGGCGTCAACACCCCGATTTCCAACATCGACCGCCGCTCTCCGGCAGTCAGACGATATTGCGGCTGGAGCGCGTCATCCAGCGCATCAAGGTCCAGTTCCCCATTTTCGTCCAGCGTCAGCGACGGCAAATCCGGGTCGCTTGCCGCAACAGGGCGATCTTCGACGGTCCTGCCAGACGAATCGCCTGACTGAGACGGCGCGGGCCGAGCGGAAACCGGTCCCGGGGCCGGCGTTGGCGCGGCTACCGGTGCGGGACTGGGAGCAGGGGCAGGATCGCCAAAGCCGGGAGGCAAGAGAGACTCCGGCGAATTTTGCCCGAGTACCGGCAGCGCTACGAATAGCGCGCCCAGACTTACAGCGGCAAAGGAAATATGCTTGATACGCATTCGCATCTTATTGCAGATCATCACCAATTACAGGCTTTTCAACCGGGTGCAACGGCTGTTCGACATCCATCGAAGCCAGATAGAAAGCCGCACCGATCAAGATCACGACAAACAAAATTATATAGACTAGCTGACGCGGCATTGATGTGGTTCAATCTTTCGAACGGTTAAAAATCTAGCATAATCAGCATTGGAAATTGCACCCGTAGCCAACCGCTGTATAGCCTTTGCCCCAATGGACAAAAACATTAAAGCCTCTTTCGACAATTCAGCAGGAAATTCCGGTGAAAGACCGGATTCCGTGACGGACCAGTCGATTGTACTCGTGGGATTGATGGGCGTAGGAAAAACCACCGTTGGTCGGCGCCTGGCCAAACAGCTGGGGCTAGGCTTTGTGGACGCCGACGAGGAAATCGAACAGGCGGCGGGCCTTACGGTCGAAGAAATATTCGACCGCTTCGGCGAAGACTATTTCCGGGACGGGGAACGGCGCGTGATCGCCCGCCTGATTGAGGGAAAACGGCAAGTTATCGCCACGGGTGGCGGCGCGTTCATGAACGAGGAGACCCGCGCGCTGATCCTGCAAAAGGCGGTCGCAATCTGGCTGGATGCCGATATCGATACTTTGGTAAAACGCGTTTCCCGGCGCAACACCCGGCCATTGCTCAAATCCGGAGACCCGGCGACAATCCTGGCCGATCTGGCGACCAAGCGGAATCCGGTTTATGCCACCGCCCATATTCACATCATGGGCAATGATTCGCCCCATGAGATAACCGTAGACAAGATCATTAAGGCACTGCAGCGTTGACCCAAATCACAGTTGAACTAGACGATCATAGCTACCCGATACTGGTCCAGCCCGAAGCACTGGAGCAAGCAGCAACATATCTCGAGAAATTCGCCAACAACCGGCGGCTATTCATTCTGACAGATGAAAATGTCGGTCCGCGAATATTGCCCAAATTACAGCAAGCCCTTGCCGGCAGCGGGATTGAACCCGTCGTAAAAACCCTCCCTGCGGGTGAGACGAGCAAGAGCTGGCGCCAGCTGGAACAGGTCACCGACTGGTTGCTCGCACAAGGCGTCGAGCGGTCCGATACACTGGTAGCGCTCGGCGGCGGAGTCATCGGCGATCTTACCGGATTTGCCGCATCAATCGTCAAGCGGGGCTGCGGATTTGTCCAGATTCCTACCAGCCTGCTTGCGCAGGTCGACAGCAGCGTCGGCGGCAAGACCGCGATCAACTGCGCCACCGGAAAGAACCTGATTGGACATTTTTATCAGCCGCGATTTGTGCTGATCGATCCCCTGGTCCTGAACAGCCTGCCCGACCGGGAATTGCGGGCCGGCTATGCCGAGGTGGTCAAATATGGATTGATCAATGACGCGAACTTCTTCGCCTGGTGTGAAGCCAATAGTAGCAAACTACTGAACCGCGATCCAGAGGCGCTCAGCGAAGCGATCATCCACAGCGTGCGAGCCAAGGCGCTGATCGTCGCGGAAGACGAGAAAGAGCTCAGCGGGCGCCGTGCCCTGCTCAATCTCGGTCATACTTTTGGTCACGCGCTCGAAGCCGAAACAGGCTTTTCGGACAAGCTGGTGCACGGTGAAGCTGTGGCGGCCGGGATGGCGCTTGCCTTCGCCTATTCTGTAAGGCGCGGCCATTGCGACGCTGCCGATGCCGAACGCGTCGCTGCGCATCTGAGATCAGTCGGCCTGCCCTATAGTCTGGAGACCGCATCGGTTCGGGCACCGGGACAACGACTGGTCGACCACATGATGCACGACAAGAAAATGAGCGGCGGCACCCTGCCCTTCCTGCTTGCCAGGGGAATCGGCCAATCATATCTCGCTAACGACGTTGATTTGCGGGATGTTGCGGCGTTCTTGGACGATTCAGACTGACCAAGCCCTGCAAAGGGAACGTCAGAATTTCTTGGCAGGGTTGTTTTCAAATCTGAGTTCGGCACCGGCGAGCATGTCGCCTCCGGATTTCAATTGCGCTTCCAGCCGGTCACAATCGCGCTGACGAAATTCCTCGTCGACCTCTTCGATCAGACTGCTGTCCAAATCGATCGCAAACATGGTCTGCCGCGCAAGATGGACCGCCGATTCAAACATTTCCCGTTTCATCCCGGCAATCCCGAGCCCCTTGAGCGCAATCAACTGACGGCGGTCATAGACCCGGACGAAAATCTTGGTCTCGGGGAAAGACTGGATGATCGCGCGCACCTGTTCTGAACCGAATTCCTTGTCGTCCATACAGAAAACAATAGCGTCCGCTTCATGGGCTCCTGCCCGGCGCAACAGATCCACCCGCGTGCCGTCGCCGTAGAAAACCTTGGCCCCGAATTGCTGGTGAACGTCAATTTGTTCCGGCTTTATGTCAATTAGCGTCAGCGGGATTTTGGCAGCCATGAGTACCTGCGAGACTGTCTGGCCAAAGCGCCCCTGCCCGACGACAATCACCGATGCGCGGTCTGCATTGCCCGGATCATCAAGATCCGCTGACGATGCGCTCGCAGTGTTGCTAAACCTTCGCGCCAACAGCATCAAAAACGGCGTGGTCGCCATCGAGATTGTAATGATCGCACCGAACAGACTGCTCGCTTCGGGTTCGATCAAGAGCGCTTTTTCGGCTTCGGAGAATAGCACAAAACCGAATTCTCCGCCTTGGCTCAGCAACATCCCCATCGCCAGGGCCGGGTTGGTATCCATCCCGAAAAGTTTGCCAAGCCCGAAAATGATCGCGATTTTGACCGTCACTAGGGCAATAGCCGCGCCTATTATGAACAGCGGATTCTCCATCACGACGTCGAGGTCCAGCATCATGCCGACCGCTAGAAAGAAGAAACCGAGCAACAACGACCGGAACGGATCGATATCCGCTTCCAGCTCGTGCCGATACGGAGAGTTGGCCAGCATGACACCGGCAAGAAAGGCACCCAGAGCTGGCGACAGTCCGATAAACTCCATCAACGCGGCGCTGCCGAATACGGCCACAAGCCCCGCAACGATGAACAGCTCTCGTTCGGCAATTCTGCCGATCACTTTCAGCAGGGGCTGGAGCAGATATTTGCCGGCCAGAATGAGACCGCCGATCGCCAAAACGGCATAAACCGCGGTCAGCCAACCCGATTGCCCCCCATCCTCCTGTGGCGCCCTCGATAGTGCAGCGATTATCGTCAGCAGAGGGATGATGGATAGATCCTGGAACAACAGGATTGAGAAGCTCTTCTCCCCTGTCGGTGTATTTAGCCGGCCGGAGGATTGCAGCATCGGAAGAACCTGCGCAGTCGACGAAAGCGCCAATGGCAAGCCAATCGCAATTGAAGCGGCAAGCGTGAAGTTGGTGGTTGCCATGATCAGCAGGAACAGCGCGATCCCGCACAATACGACCTGGCTCATTCCAAGTCCGAATATCGCCTGGCGCAAGCGCATCAGCCGCGCCGGTGCCAGTTCCAGTCCGACGATGAAAAGCAGAAGGATGATCCCGATTTCAGAAAATTCAAGGATGGTTTCGGCGTTGCTGATCAACTCGAACCCTTGCGGGCCGATCAATATGCCGGCGATCAGATAACCGAGTACCGCACCGATGCCGAAGCGGCGGAAAACAAGCACCATGACCAGCGCCGCACCGAGCATGACGAAACCGCCCAGCAGCAAATCGGCCATGTGGGTTTCTGTTTCCATGATTCAGGCAGCCTTTCGTTTGGCGGCATCTGCAAAGGCCGCGATCAGCGCGTCATAAGGAAGCAGGATGGCGCCATGGCGGCCCCGATGGTCTTTGGCAACGGCCAGTTTATCCATATTTTGCCAATCTCCCGGGAAATCGGCTTTTCCCTCGAAGAAATCTGCGAGTCCGGAACGTGCGCGAACAATGTCGCCTACCGTCCGGCCGATTGCTTCAGCGCCCAATATGGCTGCCGAGGCCTGGCCCAGCGCGCAGGCATTTATCGTCAGACCCAAAAGTTCGAGCGTCTCGTCGTCTGCGATAACCACATCGGCTGTGACCACGCTTCCGCAAGTCCTGGACCGCTGCTCGGCGCTGCCGTCCGGATGCTCAAGTCGCTGCTGATGCGGAATCGAGACCGCGAGACGCAATATGTCACGCGTATAGAGAGGCTCGCTCATTCTCCGGTCTCCGCAGCCTCGTCGATTGCCAGCCCCGGATCCTTGACGAAGTCGATCATTGCATTTCCGCTGGCGTTGAGCAGCGGATAGGTGCGCGATTCTTCAAGCCATTCCGGTCTTGGAGTTTCAGCACCATAGAGGCTGTCATAAACCAGAACCACCATCAGATAGAGCAAGGTCGCGCCAATCAGCCCCTTGACCATCCCGAACCCGAAACCGAGCACCCGGTCAATCGGACCAAGCATGGATTTGCGCGATCTGGCGCCGATTGATCTGGCGATCCAACGTCCAAGCGCATAGGTCACTATGGCTATCGATGCGAAAGCGAGCACCGATGCGCCGCTTTCGCTCCCGACCGGCTCGATCAGGCGGTCACTGATCGGCGCGTGCAGCGTCCGAACACCGATAACGACCAATATCCAGGCGCCCAGCGAAAGCGCTTCCTGAACAAAGCCTCTGAGAAAGCCAAGGACCGCAGCACCGCCCATCAAAATGAGCACAAAAATATCTAAACCCGTCATGGGCTCTAGCTAGTCACGAGCAAGCATATGGTCAACGAGATTGGCGAGTTTGGCAAATTGCAATTTCTTCATCGTGTCGCTGCTTTTTTCGCCGGACGCCGGTATCAGCGCGCGGTCGAAGCCCAGCTTGGAGGCTTCCTTCAGGCGCAGCGGTGTGCGCGAGACCGGCCGGATTTCCCCGGACAGCGCAATTTCCCCGAATATCACGGCGTCGCTGGGCATCGGCCGTTCGGCATGGGCGGAGATCAGCGCCGCTGCTACGGCCAGATCGGCGGCGGGGTCGGTAAGACGATAGCCGCCGGCGACATTGAGATAGACCTCCGCGCCAGAGAAGCTGAGCCCGCAGCGCGCTTCCAGCACCGCGAGGATCATCGCCAGTCGCGAACTGTCCCATCCAACCACGGAGCGCCGCGGGGTGGCGCCACTTGCCAGCCGCACGGTGAGCGCCTGAATTTCGACCAGAACCGGCCTTGTGCCTTCCATCGCCGGGAAGACCGTTGCTCCGGTGACTTCCTCGCTGCGGTCGGTCAGGAACAGGGCGGAGGGATTGGCCACTTCGGTGAGACCTTTTTCTTCCATCGCGAAAACGCCGATTTCGTCGGTGCCGCCAAAGCGGTTCTTGATCGAGCGAAGGATGCGATATTGATGGCTGCGCTCGCCCTCGAAGCTCATTACCGTGTCGACCATATGTTCGAGCACGCGCGGGCCGGCGATATTGCCATCCTTGGTGACATGACCGACGAGCATCACCATCGTGCCATGTTCCTTGGCGAATTTTATGATTTCCTGCGCCGAGGCCCGCACCTGGCTTACCGTTCCGGGCGCGCCCTCGATCAGATCGCTGTGCATCGTCTGGATCGAATCGATCACGACAAAATCGGGCGCATCGCGTCCCAGCGTGGTCAGGATATCGCGCACCGAAGTCGCGGATGCCAGCTTGACCGGGGCCTTGCCCAATCCCAGCCGTCGCGCCCGCAATCGTACCTGATCAGCCGCTTCCTCGCCCGAGATATAGGCTACCGAAAGTCCTGCCTCGGCCAGTCGCGCAGACACCTGCAGGAGCAGCGTCGACTTGCCGATCCCCGGATCGCCGCCCATTAACGTGGCAGAACCAGCCACCAGTCCACCGCCGACGGCGCGGTCAAATTCGTCGATACCGGTTTTTTTACGGTCCGGCAGCGCGATCTCGCTGTCCAGCCCGACCAGCCGCACCTCGCGCCCGCCGCTCTGCAGATTATGCTTGGACGCAAAGACGGTTTCGCCCGCTTCCTCGACCAGCGTGTTCCACTCGCCGCAATCGCCGCATTGCCCTTCCCAGCGATGCGCGATCGAGCCGCAATTCTGACAGACATATTTTTTCTTCGGTTTGGCCATGGGGCTTGTCTATCAGAACAAAGAAAGAACACCAGTGCTTTTGAATCAAAAATTACAACAAGGCCACACGGCTCACGTCCCCTTGGGGCGAGAATGGAAAGCGCCAGAGGAGACCGCTTCGAAACATGATCATTATCCATTGTGCGGATGGGATAAGACCGCGCTCGGTTCTTGGCAGGGACTTGGCTGTGCGAGACTGATGCAGGACAGCGGGTTTTCAGCAGCACTGCGACAAAGTGGAAGCAACATCTGCACCCCGGAATCCCCAGCCAGTGCATTGACGCTTGCACCCTCCCCGCCATACTGTAGTTAAAAACCATGCGGCAGAAAGAACTCAGACTGGCCTTGATCTGCTATGGCGGCGTGAGTCTGGCCATCTATATGCACGGCATCACCAAGGAAATCTGGAAACTGGCGCAGGCGAGTCGGGATTTTCATGATGGCGCGCGGGTCGACCAGTGCAGCCGTGGTATTTATTATGACATATTGGAATGGCTCGAACAGGAAACGGGTACGCGACTGCGCATCCTGCCGGATATTATTTCCGGTGCCAGTGCCGGTGGAATCAACGGCATTTTCCTGTCGCAGGCGATATTGTCCGGCCAGTCGCTCGATCCGCTGACCGACTTGTGGCTCGACACCGCCGATGTCGACAGATTGCTCGACCCCGATGCACGGCCGCTGTCGCGTTTTTCCAAATTCTGGGCCGAACCGATTGCCTGGATGGCGCTGGGCCGCAAAGGCGGCGCGGTCGAACAGACCGTGTCGAAGGAAGCGCGCGAAGAGGTCAAGATGAAGCTTTCGCGCTTCGTCCGCGCGCGCTGGTTCGCACCGCCCTTTGGCGGCAAGGTGTTCAGCGGACTGATCTGGGATGCGCTCGCCGCGGTGCGGGCGACCGAGCGCGGGCCGCGCCTGCTGCCTCCGGGCCAGCCGCTTGATCTGTTTGTGACCGTTACAGATTTTGTCGGCCATCCCGAAAAGCTGCAACTCCACAGCCCGCCGGACGCGCTCGAGATGGAACATCGCATCACGATCGGCTTTTCGACCAGAGGAAAGCGGGACGATGCGATTGCCGACCCCGCAGCCCTGACCTTTGCCGGTCGCGCCACCGCCAGTTTTCCCGGCGCTTTTCCGCCGTTCACGGTGCGGGAGCTGGACGGACTTCTGGCAGAGCACGGCTATGTCTGGGAAGGACGTTCGGCCTTCCTGAAGCGTATTTTGCCCAGCCAGTTTCTGGCCGGAACCGCAGAGGATACGGTATTGATCGACGGCTCCGTCCTTGCCAATGCGCCGTTCGCGCAGGCGATCGAAGCCTTGAAGAACCGCCCTGCGAAGCGGGAGGTCGATCGCCGCTTTGTCTATATTGATCCACGGCCCGATCTCGACGTGGCGAAAAGCGATCGCGCGATGCAGCGCCTGCAAGCCGTTCAGGAAGCAGAGAATGAAGCGCTGCCCGGTTTCTTCTCGACGATCTTTGGCGCCATCTCGAACATTCCGCGGGAACAGCCGATCCGCGACAATCTCAACGCCATTGCCGGACGATCCAACCGGATCACGCAGATGCGCCTGATTACCGAGAATTTGCGGGGCGAGGTCGAGCAGCATGTCGAAAGCCTGTTCGGCCGGACCTTTTTCCTCGACCGTCCGACAGCCGCGCGGGTGGCAGCCTGGCGTCGCAAGTCGCGGGACAAGGCTGCCAAGCTCTCCGGTTTTTCCTACAGCGCCTATGGCCACCTCAAGCTGGCGACGGTGATCGAGGATATTGCTCATACCGTGCGCCGGGCAAAATCCGATCCCAATGCCCATAACCACCCGGGTCTGCGCGATGCGCTCTGGGCCGAGATACGCCGCATCGGGCTCGACAATGTCGGACAGAAGAGCGGCGGACCGACCAAGCTGGCAGCGGAGTTTTTCCGTCAGCATGACCTGGGTTTCCGGGTGCGGCGGCTTCGCTTCATGGCGCGACAGCTTGCAGAAGATCTCGACCGTGCCAATCTCGCCGATTCCGGGGCTATGGAAGGCATGCATGATGTCATCTATGACTGCCTTTCGCTTTATCTCGAGCGCGAGACCATCGATTATCTCGGCGACGATTTCATCGTTCTTGCCGAACAGGCCGACATCCGGCCCGGGGCGATGCTGACAGCGCTGGCCAAGGCCCGGGACCTCACCGCTGCCGACGCGATTGTCGATGCCAGACTGGCGGCGGCACTGGCGATGATCCCGAAGGCGGAAAAGCGGTCAATGCTGCTCGCCTTCCTCGGTTTTCCTTTCTACGATATCGCAACCCTGCCGCTGCTTCAGGGCGAAGGGCTCGACGAATTCGATCCGATCAAGGTTGACCGCATCTCGCCGGAAGATGCCAGAACGATCCGCAAGGGTGGCGTAGCGGCGACGCTAAAAGGCATCGAGTTCAACAATTTCGGTGCCTTTTTCAGCCGCAGTTACCGCGAAAATGACTATCTCTGGGGCCGCCTTCATGGCGCCGACCGGATGATCGACATCATGCTGTCCACCCTGCCCATTGCCAAAAGGCCTGGTGACGAGACCGTTCTGGGCTTCAAGAAAACCATCTTCCACCAGATCGTCGACGAAGAGGAGCCCCGGCTGACAAAAGTTGCCCCGCTGATCGCCTCCTTGCGCGGCGAAATCGACAACGCGACCCTTTAGCTAGTGAGGCTGCTCTTCGGCGTGCACCGGCTTTTGCAGACTCTTGTAAACCGCTTCGACAAAGGCATCTCCCTTGATAAACGCATCCGGATTATTGTCCCATTGCGCCGCCAGTTTCATCGCCTGTACTTTTTCGAGTGACTTGCCTTCACCCTGCGCCTTTTCCACCGCGCCGATAACCGTCTTCAACATGTCGCGATAGGCTGTCAGATCCGCCTTGGTCGCCATTGGCCCGTGCCCCGGAATGATCTTTGTCTCGTCATCGACCATCGCGAGTGCCTGCTCGGCCGCTGCGAGTACACCGCGAACATTACCACCGCTTCCCAGATCAATGAAGGGAAGACTCATCTTGTTGAAGAACAGGTCGCCCATGTGCAGCACATTGGCCTTTTTCCAGAAGATGATGCTGTCGCCGTCGGTGTGGCCATGCTTCATGTGTTTGACCTGCACTTCGTCGCCATTGAGGTGCAGCTTCAGGCCATCGTGATAGGTCACGGTGGGCAGTGCTTCGGCAGGCGAAGCGGGATCATTGCCGCGTCCCGATTTCTGGATACCGAGCATCCGTTCGCGGACATGGTCATGGGCCATGATCAGAGCGCCGGCCTTGCCGAAATTCTCGTTCCCGCCGCTGTGATCGCCATGCCAGTGAGTGTTGATCAGATATTTGACCGGCTCCGCGCCCAACTCCGCGATTGCCGCTTCTATTTTGGGGGTCAGCGGCGCGAATTGATCGTCGATCAGCACCGTGCCGTCCGGCCCGTAGGAAACCCCGATATTTCCCCCTGCCCCGAATAGCACCGCGATACCCTCGCCCAATGGCTCCGCCTTGATTTCCACCGCGGCAAAGCGGTCGGCTTCTTGCGCTATGCTCTCGGAGCAAGCGGATATGGCGAGCGATGTGGTCGCCAGCAACGCGAGACTGAACGAGGTTTTGAGATTGCGGTACATGGAAAATTCTCCTTGGGGCGAAATTGCTTTTAACCGATCATGTATCTTTGGCAAAAAACATCAGATTTACCAACCGGCCATCTTGCGGCGACTTGCCAAACGCAGGCCCGCTGTTGTGAAACATCCAAGGGCTGAACAGGATCAGCCGATTGAAGCGCATCGGCACGGTCATCACCTTTGTCCATTTTGCCGGATGATTGGTGTCCTTGTTGACCACATCCTCGATCAGCGCATTTATGTCCGAATAGCCGGCTTTCATTATTCCCTGCATATCTGTCGGAACACGCTCCAGACCGGTCCGCTTGTGACGGAAAAAATCGGTCCCGCCCTTGCAATGTTCGGACAGCGACAAATAGAGTATTCCGGAATAGAAAGCCGGATCGATATGCACGCCGCTGCGGCCCTTGTCGCCTTTCAGCGTCACCCGACAATGCAGATGGCTGGTATTGGGCGCGGCCTTGACCGGTGCGTTGATGATGGATGATATCCGGTCATTCAGCCCCTGGATATCCAGTGGCTTGGTCGAGATATGGCCCGGGTAATTGCCCTGTTTGTTTTCCGGATCATAATCCAGCGCCAGAGCGGCGTTGCGCGCCGCCACCGGATCGGAGATGAAATCGTCAAGAATGAGCAGCGACGGCAGCATCAGGAAGCTCCCGGACAGGACGGACAAGAATCAGCCGCTGCACAATGCAGGCCGTCTGCGTTCATTTTACGAGCCGATGATCTGACGAGCTTTACACAGTTTACAGGGTTGAGAAAAATAAACCGCTCTTTCGCTCTCGCCCTAAAATCGGAATTCAACTCACTGGCAAAGTGAGAGAAATCGAAAATGGTCCGAAAGCGATGCATTTGCTAACACTATCACAAATAGCGAGCCGCAGGACATTAATTTTTCGTCCGTGTTCGCCCGATCACGGCCAGACTTTATGGCGTTTTTCGGCATTATGTCAGCGCGCAGGGCACGCTTTGCACGATGCGATGAAAAGCGGCGCATTGCTGATGCAATCGTCGAACTCCGCGCATCTCTGGCCTGATCCGCCAGCCAAAATTAAATTTCCGCTCCATCGGTTAATCGGCCCGACTTCTGGCCGTTACTAGTTTTGATTGATGATTTCTCAGAAATGCTCACATTTGCATTGGCACCGTCCCCACACTGTCCCATGCGATGTGATCAAGACCAAAATTTCTGAGCTTCGATCTAGCGGGTCGGGTTGGCTGGTCCCTTCCTGACCCGCTTATCCTTCAGCATCAAGCTCTTGCCAACTCACCCTGATTGCATCGGGAAAATTGGGGTCCCGGCAGGGGAACCATGATCGAGCGCGTCACTTGCTGTCGGCAAGCGCCGGTCAGCGCAGCTTGATCAGCGAACTGCTCAGCCCGACGATGACCGCAGATATCCGGTCATGGACATTCAGCTTCTTGAACAGACGCCGGACATAAGTATCGATCGTAGCTTCGGAAATGGCTAATATTGTTGCCATATCGCCGTTCGATTTGCCGCGGGAGATCCAGTATAGCACCTCATTCTCCCGTTCGGACAGTAGCGGTGTAACCACTTCCGCCTGATTTATGATTGCACAAATCCTTCTATGGCTGGACTGAGCGATGCTCACCAATGGCAAAATCCGCTGTTGATCATCGGCATCAATGCTTTTGTCAAAATTCATCGAAAAATAGGAATTTCTGCTCTTCGGACCAAATAAGGGCACAGCGACGCCGTCGCTCAGTCCCTGTTCTTTCCAGAGTTTGATGAATTTTTGATGATTCTCTGACAGCGTAATCCCGGTAATTATCTGTTGCCAGGTCATTACATGACCCACCGACATTACATGGTCGGGAATGGGGTCCGATTCCATGATTTCCGGATCCAGATAAGTCGCCACTTTTTCTTTCGAATATCCGAAGTGGAAAACCGATGAACGTTTTGATACCTGAGAATAAAATGGCGGTGTCAGATGATAGGATATTGCGACGACGCCTTTGGCCATCAACTCATCGGCCAGTTCATTCAGTTCCGAATAAACCGAAGTTCCGTCTTTTACCGGATTCCACTGAAATACCACTCTCTAGCCACACATTTCTAGCCGGAATATTTACTCAAGTACGGCTTAAATCCTAGCCATCGGACCTTCGAATATAACATTGCGACGGCGTCACTATAGCCTAACTGATATTACAGGATAGGATAAAAATGCCATGAATCGTCCAGAGAAGCCGATCGTTCGTTAAGCGCATATTGCGTGTCACGTGGCAGCGTGACGTGTCTAATGGCGAACGTTGTCATAGTAGTGGACGAAACTTCCATTTAAAATATTAGAGACTATAAAAATTATGTTATCTGAAATCGAGCGCATTTTTCCAAATAATTGCAAGAACATGAAGATCGACATCGATGATGTAATTGGCGTGCGGAAAAACCGCTCACAATTGTTCAATGAACAGTATTTTGCCAATAAATTCTGGGACATAATATTGGTATTATATAGCCAAGAGGTGAACGATCGCCCGATAAATGCGCAAGGAATTTCTTCGAAGCTCGACATCGATCAGGGAAAGGTTCTGCGATATCTGAACGTCCTTTCTGCCGATAATATCATCTGTGCTTATGACCAGATGGCAGAAGATCAGTTCAATATCGCGCATGACAATTTGTCACTGACCCGCGCCGGATTTGAAAACGCGGCCACTGTTGTCCAGCAGATGCGACGTGTTTTTGGTCAAAGTTGACATCAACACCGCTGAAACGGACAGGATTGTGCCTGATCGGCTGCGATAGCAGGACAATATCGCTCTATTAGCGGATCGATTTCAGAATGCCGCAAGCAATGACGCTGACGGCACTCAGTCATTCGGTCAAATCTTCCCAGGCATCTTTCAGCTTGCCGAAGAAACCTGTCGAATTGGGAGTTTCGTCGCCCGTTTCGGTCTCCTGGAAATCACGCAGAATCTGCCGCTGCTGCTTGGACAGCCTGGTCGGCGTTTCGACTTCAATCTGGATCACCATGTCACCATTGCCGCGACCGCGCAGAACCGGCATGCCGGCGCCGCGCTGGTGGATCTGCTTGCCGCTCTGGATGCCGGCGGGGATACGGATATCATGTTTCTCGCCGTCAAGGCCGGGAATGGTGATTTCGCCGCCGAGCGCCGCCAATGTGAAGCTGATCGGAGCGCGGGTGAACAAAGTCGTCCCTTCGCGTTCAAAAATGTCATGCCGTATCAGGTGTATGAAAATATAGAGATCGCCAGCAGGCGCGCCGCGCGCGCCGGCCTCGCCCTTTCCGGTCAGACGAATACGCGTGCCGGTATCGACACCCGCAGGGATATCGACTTCCAGCGTTTGTGGCTTGTCGACCTTGCCCTCGCCGTAACAGACATGACACGGGCTTTCGATTACCTCGCCACGCCCCTGACAACTGGCGCAAGTGCGCTCGACGACGAAAAAGCCCTGCTGGGCCCTTACTTTTCCGTGCCCCTGGCAGGTTCCGCACCGCTGGACACCGGTGCCCGGCTCTGCGCCGGAACCATCGCACTCGTCACAACCCACCGAAACATCGATTTCAATTTCGGTGTGCTTGCCGTGGAACGCGTCTTCCAGCGTGATTTCCATATCATAGCGAAGGTCGGCGCCGCGGGCCGGGCCGCGTTGCTGCTGCTGGCCGCCGAAGCCGCCGCCGCCGCCAAATATGGTTTCGAATATATCGCCAATGTCATTGAAAGCAGCACCCGCAAAACCGCCGCCGCCGGCATTGTTGCCGCCGCCGTTGGTGAAGGCCGCGTGGCCGTAACGGTCATAAGCCGCGCGTTTCTGCGGGTCCTTCAGGACCTCATAGGCTTCGCTGATCGACTTGAACTTGGATTCTGCTGCTGCATCACCGGGATTCTTGTCCGGGTGCCACTGCATCGCCAGCTTGCGATAGGAGGATTTCAGCGTCGCGCCATCGCAGTCACGCGAGACGTTCAACTGTTCGTAATAGTCAACTTCGGATGCCATATTCATGCTTCCCAATAAGCGAGAAGATCGTCGCCCCGGCAAAAGCCGGGGCCGCTGACATCAATCGCCAGCGGCTCCCGCCAGAGCGGGAGCGACGGTCTCATCTTTATTCAGCCGCCTTGGCATCATCTTTCTTGTCACCGTCTTCCGAGTCATCGACTTCGGAGAACTCGGCATCGACAACATCATCGTCAGCCGCCTT
>TARA_R110001599_G_scaffold146321_3_pt1 | contig 25690 bp, 22 predicted proteins | sample TARA_R110001599 | Tara Oceans TARA_R110001599 (sample SAMEA4398360) | marine metagenome | biome: Polar Biome; feature: [MES] marine water layer (ENVO:01000295) within the mesopelagic zone...; material: water (ENVO:00002006), including particulate matter (ENVO:01000060) such...
ACTTTTCTTGAGCGGGGCTATCGTGCCTTGAGTGAAGGTGACGCCGTTGCCGCGCTGCAGCATTTCCAGCGCTACAAGCGGCTGGAGGTGGAGCCCGCCGCGCAGTGGGAGGCGGATATCGCCATTGCTTATCTGGGTATGCTGCCTGATAGCCCGTTCTACGACCATGACGCGGCTGAGGCGACCTTCCGCAGGCTGGTGGCGCAGCTCACCGCGGAAATGCAGGTGCACCCTACCGCGCTGCTTATGCGCGACTCACTGGCCGCTTTCGCGCTGCTCAACCGGCACATCTCCGATCTGGAAAGCAGCAACGCTACGCTGCGTGAAGATCTGCAGAAACGCGAGGAGGCTATCAAGCGTTTGCGGGAGCTGACACTGGGGCCTTCGCGGGCAGTTCAACCGTAAACGCAGAGCCCACACCGGGCGTGCTTTCCACGCTGATATGCCCGCCCATCAGCTCGCAGTACTCCCGGCAAATCGCCAGCCCCAGCCCCGTGCCGCCATAATTGGCACTGATAGCATTTTCGGCCTGCACGAAGGCATCGAATATACGCGCCTGCTGCGCGGCGTCCATGCCGATGCCGGTATCGCGCACCGTAAACTGCCACCAGTCCTGCCCATCGCGCTGTGAGGGCGCCGCCGTGAGGTGCACGTCCCCATTGCGGGTGAACTTGCAGGCGTTGCTCAGCAGGTTGAGGAAGATTTGCCGGAAGCGGGTGGCGTCGCTGTGCAGTGGTGGCAGGGTGGTCCAGTCCGGCACATACAAGCGATTGTGGCGGTCGCGTAGCAGCGGGGTCATGGCATCGCACACCTGCTGCAGGATATCGCCTGTCGCGAAGGTCTCCAGATGCAGGGTCATCTTCCCGGTTTCGATTTTCGACAGGTCGAGAATGTCGTTGATCAGGGCCAGTAGCTGGCGCCCTGAGCGTACGATTTTCTCCAGGTCGCTGTGGAACTGCTCGCGGTCCACCTCGCCGGGGTCCCCCAGCTCATCCTGCAACATTTCGCTGTAGCCAATAATGGCGTTGAGTGGTGTGCGCAACTCATGGCTGACATTGGCGAGGAAGCGGCTCTTGGCCGCGTTGGCATCGTCGGCGTCGTCCTTGGCCTGACGTACATCCTCGATGGCCCGACGCAACTTGTCTGACATGTCGTTGAATGCCTTCGCCAGGTCGCCCAGTTCGCCGCGGTCGTCGAAGTCATCGATGCGGTAGTCCAGGTCTCCCATGCCGAGGCGCTGGGTGCCGCGCTTGAGCCGCTTCAGGGAGCGCTTGGTGTAGCGCAGCAGGAAGAAGCCGAGTAACGCGGTGAGAAAAATGGTGGCGATAAAACCGATTACCGTAATGCGGTCGGTGAGGGCAATGGTGCGATCGATAATGGTAGAGCGCTGTGCGGCGATAAACGCCTGGCGCTGCTCCAGCTGGCGCAGGTGCTCAAGCGTTTCCACGAAGGGTAGCGGGTCGTCGATATCGCTATCGAAATCGGGGTTGTTGAAGTTGCGATAGAAAGCCAGCCAGCTGTCCAGCAGGTAGCGGCTGGCCTGTTGCAGGCGCTCATACTGGGGCCGTGTGACTTCGCTGGTCAGTGCGCCGAGTTCGCTGAGTTTGCTGTCGATGGTGGCGATATCCGTTTCCGCATCCACCAGTTCTTCGCTGTCCAGCATGTCGCCGGTGGTTTCGCGCAGGGTTTCCAGCACCAGAATCTGCTGGCGCTGGTTTTCCAGCAACTGTGCCGCATCTGTCGACAGCTGTGCCGCGGTGACCGAACTGCGGTAGGCGAGCATGCTCTCCTGCCGCGCATAACTCCCCCAGAAATGTGTTCCCACGTTGATCGAGAACAGCACGAGGATGGTGCAAAGGGAAAGCGTGAGGCGGCGACGCAGACTCATGCGGGCAACAACCGGCGGATTTTGCTCAGCAGGTCGGGGAAGTCGATCGGCTTGGTAGCGTAGTCATCGCAGCCCGCGGCCAGGGCGCTTTGCCGGTCGGTCTCCATGGCGTGCGCGGTCAGGGCGATGATGGGGATATCCTTGAGGGCGGGGTTCTGGCGTGCCGCGCGGCAGGCACTCCAGCCATCCATCACCGGCAGGTTCATATCCATCAGCACCAGCGCGGGTTGTGCGCTGGCCATAAGCTGCAGGGCCTGCACGCCATCGGCGGCGGTGATCACGCTGAGCCCGGCACGGGTCAGCCGCCGGCTCAGCATCTCACAGTTGATTTCATTGTCTTCAACCAGCAGGATCGGCGCCTGTTCAGCCATCACGGTATTCCTCGATGCGGTGCACCAACACAGTCTGGTCCAGGCCGCGGGCCTCCAGCTCGCGGCGGTCGCTCAGCGTGTAGCGGCCGCTGAGCTTGACCGCGGTGCTGTCTGATATGAGTATTTCGCCGCCCCGGCAATGGTCTTCAATGCGCGAGGTGACATTCATGGGGTGGCCGACGAAGCCGTATTTGCTGCGCCGCTCGGAGCCGATGTTGCCGGCGATCACCGCGCCGGTATTGAGGGCGATGCCGGTGGTCAGGGCAGGCAGGCCGGCGGCGGCGTTGTCGGCGTTGATGCCCTGCATGGCGGCCTGCATGGCCAGCGCGCAGCGCACGGCGCGATCGGCGTCGTCGTCGCGCCGTTGGGGGGCGCCGAATACCGCCAGAATGGCATCGCCGATGAATTCATCGATCGTGCCGTTGTGCGCCATGATGATGTCTGTCATGGCGCCGAGGTAGCGATTCAGCATGGCGACCACTTCTGCCGGGCCGAGGTGCTCACTGAGGCTGGTAAAACCGCGAATATCCGACATCATGATGGTCACTTCGCGCAGGTCGCCGCCCAGCTCCAGGCCCTCCGGGCGCTCCAGAATGTCGGTGACGATCTCATCGGACAGGTAGCGCCCGAAGGTGGCGCGGATGAATTTCTCATTGCGTTCAAGCTGCTGCCGGTACTGCTCCTCACGGTCGTGCCAGCGTTTGCGCTCAATGCCCGCCTTGATCCGCGCCTGCAGCAGTACCGGGTTGAAGGGCTTGAACAGGTAGTCGTCGGCGCCGGCCTCGATGCAGGCAATGATGCCGTCCATGTCCTGGCTGCCGGAAATGACAATAACCGGTGTGGCGCGCCAGTCGGGGTTGGCCTTGATACGCCGCAACACCTCGCGGCCGTCCATGTCGGGCATCATCAGGTCGAGGAGTACGACGTCGACATCCGATTCCGCCAGTGCGCGCAGCGCCTCGGCACCGCTGGCGGCGGTCACCACCAGATGGCCGGAGCGTGACAGGTAGCGGGCCACAAGCTCGCGGTTTTCCGCCAGGTCGTCCACGGCAAGTATGAAGCCGGGTTCTGCCGCCATGGCCGGTGCGCTTTGCGCCGCAACTCCGCTGGCTGCGCCCACGCTGGCGTTCTCGGTAGCTTTCAGGAGCCGCGTGAGACTGTCGTTAAGCGCCGGCTGTTGCGCACCGATATCCTCCTGCAGCATTTCCGCATAGCCGCGCATGGCAGAGATGGTGTTCATCAGGTCGTGGTTGGTGCTTGGCGCTGCCAGCTGTTCTTCCAACGTGATGGCCAGGCTGAAAATACGCTGCAGATCCTCCAGCGCGGAGGGCGGCATGTCCTCACCACTGGCGCTGGCGAGCGCGCGCAGGTCGGTAACAGCGCCGCGCACAAGGTGGCTCCAGAGGTCGGGCGAGTCTGTGCTGTTGTTGCTCACGTGGCGCGGGTTCCAGGTCGCATAGTGGCCTGCAGTATAGCGATGCGCGGATTAGTGTGGAAATCAGACTTTCATTCGTTATATAAGAAGGGCGGGGTGTGTCGGTACCGTGTAGTAATTGCCCTGACAGGTGTGTTTACCGTGACACTTGAGGTAGTATGTGGCCGTGGCTTCAGGGACAGGCTTTGCATGAGGCAGGAATAACAAGCATGTTGCAGCAAGTAGAAATATTTCAGGGGCTCTCGCGAGAGGAACTGGACGCACTGGCCAGCAGCAGTACCAGCCGGTCATTTCCGAAGAATACTGTCGTGATCCACGAAAATGATCCGGCGGATTCGCTGTTCGTGATCGAAAGCGGCAAGGTCAAGGTCTACTGCAGCGACAAGAATGGCAAAGAGTTCATCATGAACACCCAGGGCGCCGGGGATTATTTTGGTGAACTGGCGCTGCTTGATGACTCACTGCGGTCGGCGTCTGTGCGCACAGTAGAGAAGTGCTCCTTCTGCATCATCTTCAAAGAAGACTTCAACCGCGTGCTCGATGAGCACCCGAGTATTGCGCGCAAGCTCATCAGCAACCTGGCCCAGCGTGTGCGCAAACTCACCGCCGACGTCAAGAGCCTGGCCCTGCAGGATGTGTATGGCCGCGTCGCCAATGTGCTGATGGACCTGTCCGAAGAGCGCGGCGATGGCACCCTGTTCATTCCGGAAAAACTCACCCAGCAGGATATTGCGGATCGGGTGGGGGCTTCACGGGAGATGGTGGCGCGCATTCTGAAGGACCTCACCATCGGCGAATACATTCGTTTCGAAGGCCGCCACATCATCATCAACACCCGGCTTCCCGCCAAGTACTGAACTCGCCTCGCTGGCGTTACCGCTTCGCGATTACCTGCAGCCGCAACTCGCCCCGCGCCAGCCGGGCGTCCAGTTGAGAGCCCTCCTGCACCTTGGTTGCATCGCGCACAACAGCGCCGTGTTCGTCACGCAGAATACTGTAGCCACGGCTCAGGGTGGCCAGCGGGCTGACTGAATCCAGCAATTGGGAGAGGTGGCCGAGGCGTGACGCCGCGCCGCGCAGCTGCTGGTGCACCCCGCGCTGCAGCCGCTGCTCCAGCTGCGTCACCTGATTATTCAATGTGTGCAGGCGCGCTTCGGGTGAGCGCGCGCGGATGCGGTGCTCCAGCACGGCCAGCCGCCCGTGTTGCTCGCGCAACTGCCCGCGTTGGGCCCGCAGCAGGCGCTGTTCCAGCTCGTCCAGCCGTTGCGATTGTTCACGCAGCAGCTGGCCCGGGTGGCGCAGGCGCTGCCGCAGGTGATGCAGGTCGCGCTCGGCCCGCTCCAGGCGCAGGCGCATGCGCCCGGCCATGGCTTGTTCCAGTCGATCCAGCAGCGCGGCGCGCTCGCGCTGGTCGGGGCTCAACAGCTCCGCCGCGGCAGAGGGTGTGGGGGCGCGCTGGTCCGCCACCATATCGGCGATGCTGATATCGACTTCGTGGCCCACTGCGCTCACCACGGGCAGCGCGCTGGCGGCAATGGCCCGCGCAACCACTTCTTCATTGAATGCCCACAGATCCTCCAGCGAACCGCCGCCGCGGGTCACCAGCAGGGCGTCGAAGTGCGCCTCGCCCGCCGCCTGCCAGCGATTGGCGCGCGCCAGGGCGGCGGCGATCTCACCGGCCGCGGCCTCTCCCTGCACCGCCACCGGCAGCAGCAGAACCCGCATGCCGGGGCAGCGCCGTCGCAGCACGGTGAGCACGTCGTGAATGGCGGCGCCGGTGGCCGAGGTAATCACGCCCAGCGTGCGTACCTCTTCGGGCAGGGCACGCTTGCGTTCTGCCGCAAACAATCCTTCGGCCTGCAGCTTATCGCGCAGGCGCTCGAATGCCGCCTGCAGCGCGCCTGCTCCCGCGTGCTCCAGGTGCTCCACAATCAGCTGGAATTCGCCGCGACCCTCATACAGCGAAACCCTGCAGCGCAGCCTGATGGCCATGCCATTGGCGGGTTTGACGCGCATGTGCTGGTTGCGGTTGCGGAACATGGCACAGCGCACCTGGGCACCGCTGTCCTTGAGGGAGAAATACCAGTGGCCTGAGGAGGGGGCGGCAAAGTTGCTGATTTCGCCTTCAACCCACACGTAGTCAAAGTGGCTTTCCAGCAGGCGCCGCGCTTCCCGGTTCAGTTGGCCAACGGTCAGCGTGGGCGGATTGCCGGAAGTAGGGTGTTGCAGCACGGACTTTGGTTTACCTGTAGTGGCCAGAAGATTTATAATTGCATGTTTAGCTGCTACCCGCCAGCCGGAGATTCCCATGTTGCGTATCGCCCAGGAAGCCCTCACTTTCGATGACGTATTGCTGCTGCCCGGGTACTCCGATGTCATCCCCAGTGATGTGTCGTTGCGTACCCGGCTCACCCGCGGCATTGAGCTGAATATACCGCTGGTGTCGGCGGCCATGGACACAGTGACCGAAGCGCGCCTGGCCATTGCCCTGGCGCAGGAAGGCGGCATCGGCATTATCCACAAGAGTATGACTATTGCGGAGCAGGCCGAGCAGGTGCGCCGCGTGAAGAAGTTCGAGAGCGGCGTGGTCAAGGACCCCATCACCATCCAGCAGAATGCCTCGCTGGCGGAGCTGCGGGAGCTGACCAACGCCCACGGCTTCTCCGGGGTGCCTGTGCTCAATGGCAAGGACCTTGTGGGCATTGTGACCCGGCGCGATACCCGCTTCGAGTCCGACCCCACCAAATCGGTGTCCGAGCTGATGACACCCAAGGACAAACTGGTCACGGTTCGCGAGGGGGCCAGCTCCGAACAGGTCCAGCGCCTGCTGCACCACCACCGTATCGAGAAGATTCTCGTGGTCAACGAGCACTTTGACCTGCGTGGCATGATCACGGTCAAGGATTTCGACAAGGCCGAGAGCTTCCCCATGGCCTGCAAGGACTCCTACGGGCAATTGCGGGTCGGCGCTTCCGTGGGTACCAGCCCCGATACCGGCGATCGCGTTGCGGCGTTGATGCGGGCGGGGGTTGATGTGTTGGTGGTGGACACCGCGCACGGCCATTCGCACAACGTGATCGAGCGCGTGCGCCAGATCAAGGCCGATTACCCGTCGGTGCAGGTGATTGGTGGCAATATCGCCACTGCCGCCGCCGCGCTGGCACTCGCGCAGGCAGGTGCCGACGGGGTGAAGGTGGGCATCGGCCCGGGCTCCATTTGCACCACGCGCATTGTGACCGGCACCGGGGTGCCGCAAATCAGCGCCATTTCCAATGTGGTTGCGGCACTGGCGGAGTACGATGTGCCTGTAATTGCCGATGGCGGTATCCGGTTCTCTGGCGACATCGCCAAAGCGCTGGTGGCCGGTGCCCACGCGGTGATGATGGGCAGCATGTTCGCCGGCACGGAAGAGGCGCCGGGCGAGGTGGAGCTCTATCAGGGGCGCACCTACAAGGCCTACCGTGGTATGGGCTCTCTGGGCGCCATGTCGCGTACCCAGGGCTCTTCCGACCGGTACTTCCAGGATGCCGGCAAAGGTGCGGAGAAGCTCGTGCCGGAAGGTATCGAAGGCCGCGTGCCCTATAAGGGGCCCGTATCGGCGATTATCCACCAGCTGATGGGCGGTGTGCGTTCCGCCATGGGCTACACCGGCAGCCCCACCATCGACGATATGCGCACCCGGCCCGAGTTTGTGCGGGTGACTGCCGCGGGCATGTCCGAAAGCCACGTGCACGACGTCTCGATCACCAAGGAAGCGCCGAACTACCCGGTGCGCTAGGGCCCAATCGCAATGACAGCAGATATTCACGCCAGCCGGATCCTCATCCTGGATTTCGGGTCCCAGTACACCCAGCTGATTGCGCGTCGCGTGCGGGAGGTGGGTGTATACAGCGAGATACGCGCCTTCGATATGAGCGCAAGCGAGGTTCGCGAATTTGCCCCCAGCGGCGTTATCCTCTCTGGCGGCCCGGAGTCGGTGCCGTCCCCGGGCTCGCCGCGGGCACCGGCATGCGTGTTCGAGCTGGGTGTGCCGGTGTTGGGCATCTGCTACGGCATGCAGACCATGGCCGAGCAGTTTGGCGGGCAGGTGAGCGCCTCGCCGACCAGTGAGTTTGGCTACGCACAGATTCGCCTGGTGACCCAGGCAGGCCTGTTTCACGACATCCGGGATCACTTCGACAGCGCCGGTAACAGCCTGCTGGATGTGTGGATGAGCCACGGCGACAAGGTCATTGAGTTACCACCGGACTTCGAACTGGTGGCGGCCACCGACAGTTGCCCGATTGCCGGCATGGCACACCGCAGCAAGCCTTTCTACGGCATCCAGTTTCACCCGGAAGTGACCCACACCCTGCAGGGCAAGCGCATATTCGAGCACTTCGTGCTGGAGCTGTGTGGTTGCGAAGCGCTGTGGACGCCGGCCAATATTGTCGATGATGCGATCGCGCGCGTGCGGGATACCGTGGGCAGTGGCAAGGTACTGCTGGGCCTGTCGGGTGGTGTGGATTCCTCGGTCGTGGCGGCGCTGTTGCACCGCGCCATCGGTGACCAGTTAACCTGTGTGTTTGTCGACAATGGTCTCCTGCGCCTGAACGAAGGCGACCAGGTTATGGAGATGTTTGCGCGCAACATGGGCGTGAAAGTCATCCGCGTGAATGCGGAGGATCTGTTCCTCGGCAAGCTTGCCGGCGAGGCGGATCCGGAGGCCAAGCGCAAGATCATCGGTAACACCTTTATCGAGGTGTTCGACGATGAGGCTACCAAGCTCAAGGATGTGAACTGGCTGGCCCAGGGCACTATCTACCCAGACGTGATTGAATCTGCCGGTGCGAAAACCGGTAAGGCTCATGTGATCAAGTCACACCACAACGTGGGTGGCCTTCCGGACGACATGGCGATGGAGCTGGTGGAGCCCCTGCGTGAGTTGTTCAAGGATGAAGTGCGACGCATTGGCCTGGAGCTTGGCCTGCCTTACGACATGGTCTACCGTCACCCCTTCCCGGGCCCCGGCCTCGGCGTGCGGATTCTGGGCGAAGTGAAAAAGGAATACGCCGAGCTGCTGCGCCGCGCCGATGCCATTTTTATTGAAGAGCTACATCGGGCGGACTGGTATCACAAAACCAGCCAGGCCTTTGCCGTGTTCTTGCCGGTGAAATCCGTGGGCGTGGTAGGGGATGGTCGCCGCTATGAATGGGTGATTGCCTTGCGTGCAGTGGAAACCGTGGATTTCATGACAGCGCGCTGGGCGCATTTGCCCTACGACTTGTTGGAAACGGTGTCGAACCGGATTATCAATGAGATCTCGGGTGTTTCCCGGGTGACCTATGATGTGAGCAGCAAGCCGCCGGCGACGATTGAGTGGGAATGATTCCACTCTCTCCCCGGTACAGTTTAATGAATCAGCCAAAATTGAACATTCACGCTGGTAGCTTGTAAGTCTCCCGGGACTTTTTGACACACAGGGCCTTACGGGGCTATCTCGATCAACTCCTGATAATAGCCGGCTACTGTCAGTTTAATAAAAGCGGGGCCATCCCCAATATTCAACCAGAACCATCCATGATGGCCGTCATATGGGGCAACAAAGGAGCCATGCTGCTGGGCGCTTTCCGATTCCAGGTAGCGTGTGTAAAAATCTTGGTTGGCACCTTCCATATCGTCGGGTTGGTGAGCATGCATATCGGTATATATGTTTTGATTCGCTGTCCACGAGTAAACAATGACATCTCCACGTTTCATTACTGCCTTGTATTCGATCTTGTCATCTAGGCCTAGCTCCATTGTCAAGGTCTCGGTCAGTACCTTCAAGAAGTATCTCTGACACAGTTGACTGTACTGTTACAGCTTGATAGGCTGTATTTGAGCACTGTAAATATACAGTCTGGATGCTGTTCAGGAGGTAATCATGATCGCGCAAGCCGAACAACTGCTGCAACGTGGTTCCAGTGTCACCAGTTCCCTGCTGCCAGCGATTTTTCGTATTTTCAGCCAGTGGCGGCTGACCGGCGCCCAGCAGATGACCTTGTTGGGGCTCAGCAACGAGAAGACCCTCTACAACTGGAAGAGCCAGCCTGAAAAGGCCAAGCTGACGCGGGATCTGCTGGAACGGGCCAGCTATATCCTGGGTATCTACAAATCCCTAGAGATTCTGTTGCCGGACGAGGGTCTGGCCGATCAGTGGCTGGCAACCCCCAATGACAACCCACTGTTCAATGGTACGGCACCGCTGGATCGATTGCTGGCTGGTCAGGTGGTGGACCTGGCCGTAGTCAGAGATTTCCTCGATGCGGAGCGGGGTGGCTGGTGATCGATATCGATACACTACCCAGTAGCGAGGCAAATGAACCGGTCTATCGGGTCATTCTGTCGCGCTATCCTCAGATCCATCTGTTCGAGCGCGTCTCCAGTGCGCAGGATTGGGACGTACTCTATGCCGTCGAGTCCCTAACCAACCCCAGGTTGCGCGATGAAGTGGGAGATATTCGCCTGGTGCCACCGGAAGACCGAGTGTACGGCGATGGCGCATCCTGGATCATGGCGGCGTTTACCCACCCACCGGTCGATGCTCGCGGCGGACGCTTCAACCGGGATTTCGGACTCTACTACTGTACCGCTGACGAGCAGGTGGCCATCGCTGAGTCGTCTTTTCACCGCGCACGTTTTCTGCGGGAGTCCAGAATCGAACAAACCACCCAGGAAATGCGTGTTATCCGCGCACAGCTTGGGCCGACAACCCTGCATGATGTGCGACACCTGATCGGTGAAGCAATCTACGACCCCGATGAATACGCAGTAGGGCAACAGCTCGGGCACGCGTTGCGAGATGCAAAAAGCTTTGGCGTTCACTATCAAAGCGTAAGAGCGGAAGGTGATTGCTATGGGGTGATGCGGCCCAAGGCGCTGACGGATGCCATCCACTGGCGCTATCTGCGCTACCACTATGAACAGGGGTCAGTCGTGAATGTTGAATCCCTGGACGGCAGTGGCAGGAGGTGATGGCAATGTATAAAGAGTTACTGTGGGTCTTTACCCAACTACCAGACGATTACATCGTGCTCGATACCGAAACCACCGGCCTACCTGATGAAAACGGTCTGCCGGATATCGTGACACTTGGCATCACCTTGGTGAGAAATCGAGAGATAGCAGGCTCAGTCGAGTTTAAGGCACGACCAGAAAAACGCATTTCAGAAGAAGCGCGGTCGATACATGGCATTACCAATGAGCATGCAGCTAACTTTGAATCCTTTGAATTGCAATGGAACCAGATTGCCGAGTACCTGAAGAATCAGCTGGCCATTATTCATAACTCGAGTTTCGATTGGCCCATCCTGCTTGATCATGTTGAGCGGTACGATCTGGAAATGCCAAGCATCCAGGGCGTTTTTTGCAGCCAGAAAGCCGCGATTCCGTGGGCCCAGGCTATGAATCTTGAGTGTAGCCACAGAGGTCCATCGTTGGACACGTTGACGAAGGCACTAGGCGTTGAAGATCTCCGAGCAAAGAGGGGTGGAACTCATGGAGCGGAGATAGATAGTCAACAAACTGCTCTAATAGTGGAATCCACGCGACGATCCGGAGGCGCTTCTATATGAAGTACGAACCTGTTCCGCTTGACCGGTATTTCTCCCTGGTGCCTAAATCCGAAGCTGACTCTGACGAGCAAGATTTTCGCTCATTTTTTAGTGACCAGAAGCGTACAGGATGGCAGGAGCTTGATGAGGAATTTCGTTGCGTCATTCTGGCGGAAGCGGGGGCGGGAAAAAGCTTCGAGATGGAAGCTCGAGCAAGGCATGCGGAGGAACTAGGACGCGCAGCGTTCTTCATTCGGATAGAAGATATCGAAGATGGTTTTGAGGCTGCATTCGAAGTGGGTAGCGTGGAGACTTTTGAAAGTTGGCTGAATTCGCAGGCGGATGCATGGTTCTTCCTCGATTCCATCGACGAGGCTCGGCTGGAAAATCCGCGTGCCTTCCAGAAGGCAATTAGGCGCTTTGGGGAACGGATCAAGCCGGCAGAACACCGCGCGCACGTTTTCATCTCCAGCCGCCCCTATGCATGGCGCTCTCGTTCGGATCGAGACTTGGTGGAGCGATACTTACCCTTCACAAAACTGAAATCGGAGAAAGCGGGCGATAGAGGCCCCCTCTTCGAAGAAATCGATGCTGATGAGTCGGTTGAGCCCGATAGTGCTCTGCGGGTGTACCTGCTTGATCCACTTGACGAGAGCGGTATTCGCAACTTCGCTAGTTATCGTGGAACACCACAGGTAGATAGATTGATTCTCGAACTCCAGCGCGCGAGTTTGATGCCGATGGCAGCTCGGCCATTTGATCTCGAAGGCATCCTGGCCAAGTGGAAAACAGACCAAACGCTCGATGGGCGGCTCGAGTTGCTGCAGCACAATATCGATCTTCGCTTGAACGAGATTGATCCAGACCGCGCGCAACGCCAGCCGCTAAACCAAGAGAAAGCGAGGCATGGCGCGCGGTTGCTGGCCACCGCAGTCATCCTGACAGGTGAACCTGGTATTTGCATTCCAGACTCTACCCAACCCGATAAGGGCATTGATGCGGAATCTGTTCTAGGGGATTGGGAGCCGGAAGAGGTCCAAGCATTGCTTGAGCGCGGAATCTTCAACGATGCGCTTTACGGCATTGTGCGGTTTCGACACCGAGAAATACGAGAGCTGCTCACAGCGGAATGGTTTAGTTATCAATTAAGAAACGGCAACTCTCGGCATTCAATAGAGGCATTGTTTCTTCGTGAACAATATGGCTATCCAGTCATTACGCCTCGGCTGCGACCGATATTGCCTTGGCTGATCCTCTTCGACGATGAGATCCGTCACAAAGCACTGGATATAGCTCCTGAGGTTGCGGTCGAAGGAGGGGACGCCGCGCACTTACCGTTCGCTGAACGGCAAGACCTCCTCGATGATATTGTCAGGCGAATCGCCGAGAATGAGGATGATCGTTCGGCGCGTGACAATAGCGCAATAGCTCGAATTGCCCAGCCAGACCTGACCAATGACGCCCTCCGTCTTATAGATAGCCATCGAGACAATGACGATGCGATCTTCTTCTTAGGCAGGCTGGTTTGGCAAGGTGAGATGGCGGAGTGTGTGCCTGCCCTGTCCGAAATCGCAAGCGATCCAGATCGTGGTATTTACGCTCGTATCGCCGCGACACGGGCCGTGATGACGTGTGGCGCGCGAGATCAAAGAGACCGCTTGTGGGCCCAACTGACTACGTTGCCTGATGTGCTGCCACGCAAGCTACTTGCCGAAGTTGTAAACGATGCCGACCCTGATATGGTCTCAGTCAACTTCTTGCTCGCGTCAATCGACAAATTGGAGGTCTATGCGCGTTACGAAACAACGGGTTTGGGCCAGACGCTACATGACTTAATTGATCGTTTGCCGCTTGATGATGCTAAAGCTACGCCGCAGCTTTTGGCGGCACTAGTCAATGGCCTGAACGTATATCTTGACCGAGAGCCCTATATCGAGCGGCGAGAGTGTCATGTCTCGGAAGAGTTCTCATGGCTACTAGGTCCTGCAACCCACGCTGTTGAGCGGTTGGTTTCCGCGCGGTCCGAGGCAGCACTTTCGTTGGAAGCGCTCTCCGTCATGCTGAAGGTGCCCGTAGCACGATTCTGGCGGGGTGAAGACTTTGACGAGTACAAAAACCGCCTCCATGAACTTGTACCAGCGTGGGAAGACCTGAACGACGCGCTGTTCTGGCGAAGCGTTGAAGAAGCACGTGACAGACTCGAAACAAAGAAATCCGAACGCCTGATCGATGACTGGTCTGTGCAATGGGTCGGGCATTACTGGCACTTCGGGACCGATCGGTTTGACGATGTTTTGAATTTTGTTGCGACACGCGATTTTCTGGACGACAAGTTAGTCGCCCTGTCACTGGCTCACCGGCTTTTCATGCAGGCTGACAAGCCTGACAAGTGGTTGAACGAACTTAAGCGGGCAGTCTTCGGGAGTTCTGATTTGAAAGAGCGCCTTGACACTCTTTTGAACCCAGCGATTTCACAAAGCACCATGGAATGGAAAGAGAGGGAGGCGCGACGACAGGAGAAGTGGAAAAAGGAAGAGGAAGATCGCGACCGTATTCGCGCGGAATGGGTCGAACGCATAAAGGCAACACCGGACATCATTCGTCATCCGCCTGGATTGAAGCTAGGCGAATTCAGCAACGACCAATATTGGTTGCTACGCGAGATTGAGGGGAGTGGCCTTCGAACAAGCCGCGGCGATGGAGCTAACTGGGACGCGTTGATTCCTGAATTTGGTGAAGATGTCGCGCGAGCCTACAGAGATGCAGCGATATCGCATTGGCGAAATTTCACTCCCGGCCTTCGGTCAGAGGGACAGGATACCCGTTCGATCCCCTATTCGCTGATCTTTGCGATGGCTGGCCTCGAAATCGAGGCCAGCGAGATTGTTAACTTTCCCGCAAATTTGGCCGAAGCAGAAGTCCGTCATGCACTTCGATATTTGGTTTGGGAACTCAACGGCTTTCCAGGCTGGCTTGAAAAGGTACACCGGGTTTATCCACAACTGGTCTTGGACATAATCCTTACTGAATTGCATTGGGAACTCGCGCATACAGATGCGGACCAACCCATGCACTATATTCTGCACGACCTGGTCTATTCTGCCCCATGGATGCATCAGTATTTGGTTCCATCGATCACGGATTGGATTGAGCAGAGCGGAACTATGAATCCTGAAGTTCTACGTTGCTGCATCCATATTCTACTGAGTGGAGATGCCGATGGCGAACTTGTTTCGAAATTGGCTCGGACAAAAATTGCGAACAATGCAGCGAACGAACAATTGGCGGTTTGGTTTGCGCTGTGGGTAGACATTGACGCTGAGGAGGCGATCCCGGCTGTTGAGAAATGGTTGTCGAACTTTTCAGCGGATGATGCATCGAAAGAGGCTCAGTTATTTGTAACGAAATTGATGGGTACCCGGCAATCTTCCAACACCGATCCTGGCCGCGGTGCCTTCCGCAATATCAAACATCTCAAAGCCCTTTACGTTCTCATGCATCGGCATATTCGAGCGCAGGACGATATCGACCGAGCGGGTAAAGGCGTGTACTCACCAGGGCTGCGTGACGATGCGCAAGACGGTCGGAACGCCATTTTCAATCTACTATCCGAAATTCCGGGGAAAGAGACCTATGTCGCTCTTAACGAGCTCACAAGGGACCACCCGGACGAAAAGTATCGGCCTTGGATGCAGAAGCTTGCTTACAAGCGTGCCGAAGAAGATGCAGATTTAGAGCCGTGGTCGGAGAAGCAGGTGCGGGATTATGACCAGTATCAAGTCAGAACTCCGACGACACATCGGCAACTCTTCGACCTCACCGTTGATCGCTTAATTGATCTGAAGGCTTGGATCCAACGTGGCAATGACAGTCCCTACAAAACCTGGCAAAGAGTCGATGGGGAAACCGAGATGCGCAACCTTGTGGCAGGATGGCTTAATGGTCAGTCCTCGGGACGGTACACCTGCGCTCAAGAAAACGAGTTTCCCAATAGACAGAGACCAGATATCTGGATGCAGAGTCCGCAGGTTGATTCGGCAGTGCCAATCGAGTTGAAGGTTCTCGACAAAAATTGGACAGGCCCAAAGCTCTGCGAGCGATTGCGCAATCAGCTCGTTGGCGATTATCTGCGTGAAGAAACTGCGGGTTGCGGTGTCATGCTTTTGATTTGGCAAGGCCAATCTAACCGATCGCGGTGGCAGATCGGTGACAGACGAGCTGTGCTCGCGGACTTGGAAGAGGCGCTCGAGTCTTATTGGAGATCCATCGCCAATAATTTTCCCGGTGTTGTCGCAATTGATGCAATTATAATTGATCTTACCGTTAGAGATGCGAAGTCGGAATCCTGAGCAGGCAGTCATGATATTTCTATTTGTGTAAGGGCACTGAATGAAATCAGATAGAAACATTGCCGTCTATCGTCGTACACACGATCAACTGTTCTGGCAGTTGCTTACACCAAGTAATGGGCCGCCGGTCATTGCTCTGCTTCAGTCGCACCCCTTTGAAACGGCGTGCAGCCTTTAGTAGTAATTCTGGGGAAGTTCGCTCATTAATTCCTGTTTCTCGCTACAGTTAGGCGCTCAATGAGCCCCCAGATTCGTAAACCACCCCACCCACCGAAGAGATTTACCATCGTCCCTCGTCCCTAATTCTCGCACTATGCCCGGTAACAACTCACGGGAGCAGCAGTGCCATGAAACGCCATCTCTGGCTACCTTCTTTTCTCATTATGGGCTTGGTTGTCACGCCGGCGGTGTTTGCTGATGCAGACGCCGAGCGCGAGGCGCTCGCCAAAGTCATCCATGAGCTCAATGCCTTCGAGCCACTAATTAAGCGAGCAGAGGCCAACGCCGAGCAGGATTCCCGTATCCGATTTCGCTATGACTGGCTGCGTCAGGACCTGAAGCAGATCAAGGACGGCATTCAGTCGCACATCGACTTCCACGTCGCAGGTGACCTGTCCGGCAGGTGTATCAAAACGCACCGTTGTAACTGGCTGCGTTATATCCACCATGCCTTCATTGACGACCGTCATCGCTGTTCCAATAATGCAGTGCCCGCACATTGGTACATACTCCTGTTGCTCCATGATTATGACTGAAAAATCAGAAGTGGGCGATTGCGGCGGGAGCAGGAGCACGGAACACATGAGGCCAGAGCCACGCGGTTCGAAGTTCAGTATTTTGCGCAGACCATCGTCATTATTTCTGAGCCAGTCACGCTGCTCCAATAGAGTCTTGCCTGGCGGCACTGGTACGCCGCCTACAATGACCCTGGTGGGGTTGCCTTCAGTATGTGAGTCGACGGTCCGCACTGATCGAGTAAAGCGTTGTGGCATGGCGGTTCCAGGCTTTAGATTCAATAAAAAATATATTATATACTATTACTGAGCTGCGCAAGCCGAGCAGGTGTTTTCGTCCGCTTGCGATCTTGGGGTATATAATATACATTATGCTAAACAGGCTTTTGGGATCCGATTGATCCCACAAGAGAACAGCGATTTGTAATCAGTCTAGCGTAAAGCGCTGTTCAGGAGATTATATGCAACATGTCGGTGAACCGTTAACCAACCCTGATGAGCTTGCAGGGCTCCAGCAATTGTTGGTGGCGCTACTGCAAGCAATGGGTAGTGTGCCGCAGGAACGGCGAAAGGCCAGCAATGCGCAGGCCATACCGGCTGTTTTGTGCTCCAGTGAGCTGCAGGCGAATTTCGAGGACGCGGTGCTGGAAAGTATCACGGCAGTCGGTAGTTGCCTAAAAGGCAAGAGCCCGTTTGGCATGTTTGATGCACCAGGTAACGCGTGGGACAGGCTGCGCACCGTCCGGGGCAAGCGCGTGGAGGAGCCACTCTTTTCTGGCCTTACGCTGCGGACAACCGCAGGGAAGACGAAGGCAGGGTCTGATATGTTGCACTGCATGTGTGGAGGGGCTTTCCTGGGTGAAGCAGGGCGCGCGGCAGGCAAATTCAGGGACGCTGTCGAGTCGCCAAGTCGAGACGACTCAGACAGCTTTCGCGTCATCATCACGAGCGTTTAAAACGCACCATAAAAGAGCTACTAAGGATAGAAATCATGAGAAGTCTGCGCTGGGGAGAATTTGCCCACACTGCCGTCACTAAAATGGCCACAGTAAAACCGGGAGAAAATCTGCTGATTCTGGCCGATACCTGGACGGATATGGACATCGCCGAAGCCTGTCTTACCGCCGGTATGAATGTCGGTGCATGCACGCAATTGCTGGTGATTCCGAGAATGGCGCCAACAGACACCACCGAGTTCAATGCATCTGTCACCGGCGCACTGGTCGGGGCCGATGTGATCATCGGTTTGTGCCCCACGATGTTTATGGAAAAGGACGCTATTCGCCAGGCGCGCGAAAACGGTGCACGTGTTACCGCCACCGATGTAACCGGGATGGAAGAGTTTGCCATCGAAGGCATCAGTAATGTGAATTATGCATTGATGGACGAAATCGCGGTGAAGATTGGCAATATCTGGGAGAAGACCAAACATTGCCGGGTCACCTCTGCTCTCGGCACTGACATCAGTTTTTCTCTTCTGGACAGGCCGATCGACATTGGCAATGGCATTGTGTCCGAGCCCGGACAATCCAACTTCTTCCCGGGTGTCTCAGTGGCCAATGCGCCAATCGAAGATACGATCAACGGCAAGCTGGTAGTAGACGGCAATATTCCTCCGGGTCGGCTGGTCAACTCGCCGGTGGTTGTCACGCTCGAAAACGGCGTTATTACAGACATTGAAGGCGGTGCCGACGCTGCCGCACTGCGAGCGCACTTTGCCCAGAGTGGCGACCCAATCGCCACGCATTTGTGCCACTTCACACTGGGTCTCAACCCCCGTGCCAAAACCACCGGCAGCGTGCATCAGGATGAACATGTACTCGGGGCAATCACGTTTGGATTTGGGGAACAGGATCCCGGCTTTGGCGGCAATGTGCCCGACTGCGGCGTGCACTGCGATCTTGTCCTCACCTCGGGAACCATCGAATGCGATGGCACCATTATGTGCCAGGACAATGAACTCAACGAAGAACTGGGCCTTGGCGGGCTTGCATGAATACGATTCGAGGCAATGGCCATTTGATCGACTGCACTGGCGCACTCACACAATGTGCTGTCACTGGGGTGATTCAGGACAACCGCAGCACAGAGATTCGCCATGGTAGCGAGTCTGTGCCGGAAAGCCCCATCCCGGGTCAGCTTCCTGCGCCAGTGCCACTCGACGCGGAATCGTGCGTCATCGATCTTCAGGAAGGCGTGGTGGATTACTTCGCGTTGTATTGCTAATGAGCCGATTGCTTGCTGGTATTGCCGCACCCTTCAGCAATGTGGGATTCGGCAGTTTATGGGCAAGTGTCGGTCTTAATGCCTATGCAAATACAGTAGGAAGTGTCGCGCTGGCCTGGCTGGCGCTGGAGTTCACAAACTCTGCTCTGGGGGTCGGCATGGTGATCATGTCGCGCTCACTTCCCAAGCTCTTATTCAGTCTACCTGTCGGCTATCTGTCCGATCGCGTGGATCGCAAGTTTCTCCTGCAACTGAACAACTACCTCGGTGCGTTGGCGGCATTCGCCGCAGCCCTTTTCAGTGTTGTCGGGGTCGTCGATATCTATGTGGTACTTGCTCTGGCCACGTTGGTTGGCGTATTCGATGTCGCCCAGACCACGGTGTCCAGTGCCTACGTCTATGACCTTGTTGGTCGCGAGAAAGCGTTGCACGGTATGGCGATGATGCGCCTCGCGGATCGTGGTTTCGGCGTGATAGGCGGGCTTTCCTCCGGCGTAATTCTTGCGATGGCAGACGGCGAAGGCGCCTTCGTCGCCATGGGCCTGGCCTATTTGAGTAGCGCCGTTGTGTTGCATGCGATCTCGCCTGCCGGTCGAGCAGCCAATGGTCTGGAGGCGACTGCAGAGTCCCTGCCAGTGGACGAGGCCGACGCGTTGCCACTGCGCCGCGTGGTAGCCGACCTGTTACGCAGCCCACTGGTTATGATCTTCGGCGCGGTAACGTTGAGTGCGGAAGTGTTTGCCTACTCGACCGAGGTACTTTGGTCCTCCTTTGCGCGAGATGTCTTTGCTGTCGGGGAGGTGGGCATGGGTACCCTGGTGTCGCTGAACAGCGCCGGAGGTTTCGCGGGCCTGTTGATACTGTCGGCACTGTCTGCGCGAATAAATCCCGAGCGGGCATTGTTTGCTACTGCGATCGGTTTTGGTGCCAGTATTTTTGTGTTTTCCCGTACACCGACTTTTGAGCTGGCCTGTGTGGTAATGTTGATGGTCGGCATGTTCTGGTCGCTGCTGGATTCGCTGTTGCCCACAGTGCTGCAGCGCAGTGTGGCCGATTCCGAGCGCGGTGCGGTGGTGGGCGTATGGAATCTGGCACGTGGTCTGGGACCGTTGGGTCAGTTTGAAATAGGCGCACTGGCGGCTGCGCTTGGCACTGCCTCTGCGCAAGCGGCACACGGTGCCATCTTTATGATCACGAGCCTTGGATTGTTGCTGGCGTATCGTCGGCGCCAGAGCCGTTTGATGCGGGGGGAAGGAGGGCTCGCTGTCAGTGGCAGCGGGCCCGAATGATCAGGGTTGTTTGACTGGCACCCTTGCGCCGGTCTTGGAAGACTCATAGATCGCGAGAATTATCTCCTCCGCCTTTAAAGCTTCCTCGCCGGACACCATGGATTTACGGCCCTCTTCATGGGCGTTCAGCACTTCCAGTAAGTTGGCGCGATGTCTCTCCATTGGAAACAGGTACGGGTCGGTAATATCGCCAAATTTAAACCCCTCGGGAGCGTCTATTTTCTCAGGGTCGCCTTCTACCTGCCAGAAATAGAGCTCGTCGTACTCAGTGTTGAATATCGCGCTACCTTTGGTGCCGTGAATCTCGATACGGGATTTCAAGGCGGGCTGGAAACACGTTGCACTGACGATAACGCCGGTCGCTCCATTTTTGAACTTCATCATGACATTGGCGAGATCTTCCACTTCGATATCGTGAAAAGCGGTGCGGCAGTCAGCGTACACGCTGTCTACGGGACCGGCGATCCACTGCATGAGGTCAATAAGGTGTGTCGTTTGCGTCGTTAGAGTGCCGCCCCCTTCGAATTCGATCGTTCCCCGCCACGGGTCATCAGCGTAATAGGATACCTCACGAAAGGCTTTGTCATAAGCATCTATCTGTAGAATTTCCCCCATCATGCCCGTCTCGACTGCATGCTTGACTTTTTTGGCGGCTTCGCCAAATCGCATCTGATAGATTGTTGAGAGCGAAACATTATTGCGTTCACACGCTGCAATGATCGAGTGAGCGGCTTCACGAGAAATCTCGAGAGGCTTTTCCACTATCAGATGTTTTCCCGCTTCCGCAAGTGGAATTGCATACTTGGCGTGCAGGCCATTGGGTGTGCAGACCACCACAAAATCAAGTTCTTCATCCGCGCAAAAAGCCTCAAAATCTGAGTACCAGCGCTTGGCGCCATACTTTTTGCCGAAGGCTTCTGCCTTTTCTGCGCTGCGCCCAAAGCACGCAATGAATTCGAGCTCCTCAATTTCAGCAAACTGTGTGGCATGTGTTACGCCTCCCATGCCGATGCCTACCAGCCCGATGCCGTATTTACCTTTCTTCATAATAATCCCCGGTGTCTTTCGATGAGTGTAATGCCGGGAGAGCCAGGAAAAACCCTGCCGCAGCACGACGGTTGTGTACGTAAGGTGGGACCCGGATCCCTGGGTGGGAATTTACTTGAAGCCATTCCTTACATACTGTATATTATATACATAATGATGAGGGTGGTAAAATGCTTTCGCCATTTGGGTCAGGCTTCTGGTCCACTCGGCGCGCAGGATGTAGCGCTTGATGCGAATGCGCGCATAACAATAGTCTTGTAGAAACTGAGGAATGCGATATGGAAGTTAGTTGGCAGGGTGTAATGCCAGCCCTTATGACGGAAATGAACAAAGATGGCTCTATCGATCTGGAGGGAACCGCCAGACATATGGAGTCCTGCCTTGCATCCGGCGTGGAAGGTTTTGTCATGCTAGGCACACTTGGTGAAAACAGTTCTCTGTCTGCAGGCGAAAAGGAAGCCGTTCTGAAAATGGCCACAGAAACTGTGGCAGGCCGCGTTCCAGTTCTCAGTGGTGTGGCCGAGTACACCACCGACATGGCAATTGCTCATTCCAAGGTCGCCAAAGACGCAGGTTGTGACGGACTGATGGTGCTTCCGTGCATGGTGTATCCGCAGGATGACCGTGAGGCCTTAGCCCACTTCACTGCGGTAGCAGAGTCCACGGATATGCCAATTATGATCTACAACAATCCGGTTACCTATCACGTGGATGTCAGTCCGGAAGGCTTTGAGGTGCTGGCGGATATTGACAATATCGTGGCGATAAAAGAGTCGTCGCATGACAGCCGCAGAGTTACGGATATGTTCAACCAGTGTGGCGACCGCTTTCGGCTCTTTTGTGGCGTTGATGATTTGGCGCTGGAAAACAGTCTGTTCGGTGCTGTGGGTTGGGTATCGGGGATGGCAAACACATTCCCACGTGAAGCTGTGGAGCTACTGAAGCTTGCGAACCAGGGCAGTGTTGCTGAAGCAGTGGCACTTTATCGCTGGTTCATGCCGGCGTTACATCTCGATGTAGCCGTAAAACTTGTTCAATACATCAAGTTTGCAAACCAGATCGTTGGTGAGGGCTCTGAGTGGGTGCGCAGACCGCGCCTTTGTCTGGAGGGTGAGGAGCGCGACATGGTCAGCTCGGTCATCCAGCAGGCGCTCGAGTCTCGCCCGGTATTTTCCTGAGCGAAGCGATGGCTAATATTTCTGTGGGTGATAAAGCCCATGCGACGGCAAAGAAGGACCAACATGAACGAGTTCAAGAATTACATTGGCGGTGAGTGGGTGGGTTCGTCAGCCAGTATCGAGAATATCAACCCTTCTGATATCAGCGATATCGTCGGTCGATATGCAGTTGCGGATGTTGCGCACGTGGAGGATGCAATCAGTGCCGCTGATCTGGCAGTTAGAAGTTCCGCTGCGCCCGGTATTCAACAGCGAAGTGATATTCTCGACGCTATAGGAACGGAGATACTCGCCCGCCGTGATGAACTCGGCAGTCTGTTGGCCAGAGAGGAGGGCAAGATTCTTCCCGAGGCAACCGGCGAGGTAATACGTGCTGGCCAGATCTTCAAGTTCTTCGCCGGTGAAGTCGTGCGCCTGAAAGGCGATCTGATACCGTCGGTCCGACCCGGCATACAGGTTGAAGTGACGCGCGAGCCCATCGGGGTGGTCGGCATACTTTCTCCCTGGAATTTTCCCATCGCCATTCCGGCATGGAAAATCGCCCCGGCGCTGGCCTTCGGCAATGCCGTGGTCTTCAAGCCCGCCAGCAACGTGCCCGCCAGTGCCTGGGCGCTGGCGGAAATCATCAGCCGTTCGGGGTTGCCGTCAGGCTTCTTCAACCTCGTCATTGGCTCGGGGCAGGTTGTCGGCAGCGCAATTCTAAATGATGAGCGTGTACGCGGCGTCAGCTTTACCGGCTCCGTGGCAACCGGCAGAACAGTAGCGTCGGTCTGCAGTGCAAGAGGTGCAAAATACCAGCTCGAAATGGGTGGCAAAAATCCGCTCGTGGTGCTGGACGATGCTGATATCGAAAATGCGGTTGGCTGTGCTGTTAACAGCGCGTTTTACTCAACCGGCCAGAGGTGCACAGCGTCGTCAAGGATCATTGTCACTGCCGGCATTCATGATGAATTTGTCGATCGTTGCCTGCAGGAAATTGCGTATCTTAACGTTGGCCATGCGTTGCACGAAGATTCCCAGATTGGGCCAGTGATAGATCAGGCCCAGTTGGAACAGGACTTGCACTACATTGATATCGGTGTGAAGGAGGGGGCCTCGCTGGCCATTGGCGGCGAGCGTTTACAGCGTGATTCTGAGGGGTTTTACCTGTCGCCTGCGTTGTTCGTAGATTCCAACAACAGCATGCAGATCAATCGCGAAGAGATCTTCGGTCCTGTTGCCACTGTTATTCGTGCCGCAGATTATGAAGAGGCCGTGGGTATCGCAAACGACACGGTGTTCGGTTTGTCGGCTGGTATTTGCACTCGCTCGCTGAAGCGGGCAAGCGACTTCAAGCAAGCCAGCCGCGCAGGCATGGTAATGGTCAACTTGCCGACCGCGGGTGTGGACTACCATGTTCCATTTGGTGGCACGAAAGGTAGTAGTTACGGGCCGCGAGAGCAGGGTAGCTACGCCAGTGAGTTTTATACGGCTGTAAAAACAGCCTATACGCTCCCCGTCTAGCAATACGACGTCCCAGCACTGATTGACACTGACAACAGATCGTAGAGGTTTCACTATGGCTGTCGTTCCGCACCCCGAGTGCGCACGGATTCTAGCGGAGATTTATCACAGATCTTTTGCTGGCCAGTACGCTGCGGCGTATCAAATCAAGCGCGCTCAAATGATTCGAGTGACCGGCCGTCCCGTATTTCACAAGACGAGCGTCGATGATGTTGCCGACCTGCTGTGTCCTCACGATCTGATTTTGATAGACCGTGACAGCCACTATGTCGTGCACAGTTTCGGTGCATTTTCGTCAGTGCCGTTCTTTGAGGTGCAAAAGGGCGCAAAGGTATTGGGCGGCGCGTTCGCCAATACGCAGTCAGATACAACGGAGGCTTCGATGCATACGCCCAGAGAGTGCGCACGACTACTTGCAACCCTGTTTCTTGAGCAGGAAAAGGCCGAAGGAAGCGGGAACTATCGCATCTCGCGAGACGATATTGTGCGCATCACGGGCCGGCCGATTATTCATCAGACGATAATCGAGGACATCGCTGATTGGCTGGTGGATCTCGGTTTGATTCTTGTGGACCGCGATAGCTTTTTTGTGGTGCTGCAGCACGACTATTTTGACGAGGTGCGCTGGGCGCCTGAAAGCGTGCTCAACGACTACGCGCAGGACGTAACGTTTGGGGAGCCAGGGTTGGCCCTGAAATAATATTGCTGATGAAAGCTTGCATAGAACTTGCGCTAGAAGTCGCGCGCCTAAAAGTGAAAATTATTCTCAGACAAAAACTGCCGAATAAAGGAGATTATATACAGAGTAACAAAGTGGACGAGAAAGAGCCTCAGGCGAGACCAAAGCACACGTTCAAAGTAGTATTTATGCGAGGGCTCGCCGCAAAGGACTCGCCACATCCAAAAACCATGGTCTGCCAGGCGGGCCGGGAGAGCCTTGTATGAAAAGCCGTAAAACCACGTTCAGCCGTAATGTAAGTACCCAAAGGGTTTAGCAGAAGATCCAGAGGAATATATTCAAGAAATTTCTGAGCATGGTATTTTTCATGGTATTACCGATTGCAGGGAAAATAAGCCATTGATAATCAAAGATAAAAATGGCTTATTGATAATTGAGTGGGAGTGACCGGAACCGGTAGGCAATGACTGGCACTGGCTGGTACCTGCAAGCAAGAAATCTCATTACTTTATTTCCAGCCAGTACATGTGGTCAGCTCCCGAATAACGGGAATTGACGATATCACGAGTAGGGTTGTCGCTTGGGGCGAAAGGTAATGCACATTGGTCTAAAGTCGCAATTCATTGAAATTGCCTCATTGCCCCTATGGTGTGGGGAAACTCCGCGTCGCCGGTCTGCGCCAATACCAGGCTTTCGATTCTGGTCTTTAGGGTATCGAAACAGGTAGCAAATGCACGACGGGCAACAGCTTGGTCGCCGTCAATCGCCGCCGGATCGGGCAGTCTCCAGTGAATGTGTTCGGCGCCACTGTTGAACAGGGGGCAATCATCCCTGGCCGCGTTGTCACAGACCGTCAGGATAATATCAAAGGCGGTACTGTCGGGGCGGGTGAATTCCCGCCAGCTTTTGCTGCGATAGCCTTCAGCGGGATCAGACAGTGTATGAATCTGCTCCAGGGCCAGAGGATGGACTCGTCCCGTGGGTTTGCTGCCGGCACTGCTCGCCTGGAACAGTGGCGCCCCGAGTGTATTGAACAGTGCCTCGGCCATAATGCTGCGGGCGGAGTTACCGGTGCACAGCACCAGAATCTGTAAAGGTTGCTGTCTGTCAGAAATGGGGCGTGTGTTTTTCGTCATGGTTGGGGTGGATTGCCTCGGGAATTGATTGGACACCTTTTATTGCTTATTTCGATGCAATTGGAGGTGAGGATGAAGAAGTACAAACGTTGGAATGGCAAGCGGAAAGCAGAGGTGGCGATCGCCTTGCTGAAGGGCGAGCCACTTGAAGAGGTAAGTCGGGCGACGGGCCAACTTGCGCATGTGCTGACAGCTTGGAAGGAGGCATTTCTCGAGGGGGGTGCGGCGGCCTTCCAAGAGGGCGAATCGGCCAAGGAGCGACAGCTGGAAGCAGAGAATCG
>TARA_R110001599_G_scaffold8801_5_pt1 | contig 25680 bp, 20 predicted proteins | sample TARA_R110001599 | Tara Oceans TARA_R110001599 (sample SAMEA4398360) | marine metagenome | biome: Polar Biome; feature: [MES] marine water layer (ENVO:01000295) within the mesopelagic zone...; material: water (ENVO:00002006), including particulate matter (ENVO:01000060) such as......
TCCAGACCGATGCCGGAATAGCCGCCGGTAACGATGGCCGTCTTGCCGGACAGATCGATTCCGGCGAGTATTTCATGCGGCTCGCTTTTCGCGTGAAATCCCGAGCCGAGCGGTTTCTGGTCTGCTGCTGCCATTTTGATCCGTCCTTTCAATATATCCGTTCGTCCTGAGCCGGTCGACCCGAAAGGCGAGCAAAGCTCAACGACATCTTTCGTCCGACCGGCGCGGTTCGACAGGAGCGTCTCCAACGGATCAAACGTCAGCCCTTCAGCTACCCGCCTTCAAACCGACAATCTCCGATACCGGCATATATTCATAGCCCAAATCCTCGGCGACGGCCTTATATGTGACCTGGCCATTCCAGACATTCAGGCCCTGGGCAAGATGCGCGTCGTCCCGCAGCGCGGCTTCCCAGCCCTTGTCGGCAATCGCCAGCGTGTGGGGCAGGGTCACATTGTTGAGCGCATAGGTCGAGGTGCGCGAGACCGCGCCCGGCATATTGGCGACGCAATAATGGACGATATCATCGACCACATAGGTCGGGTTTTCGTGAGTGGTCGCCCTGGAGGTTTCGAAACAGCCGCCCTGGTCGATCGCCACATCGCAGAGCACCGAGCCGGGCCGCATGGACTTCAGCATTTCGCGGGTCACCAGCTTTGGGGCTTCCGCGCCCGGAATCAGCACGGCACCGATGACCAGATCCGCTTCGGCAACGCATTCGGCGAGATTGGCCTTGTTCGAAAAGCGGGTCTTGGCGCGCGATTCGAAATGGGTGCCGACCGATTCCAGCACATCCGGATCGCGATCGAGGATTGTCACATCCGCGCCGAGACCGGCGGCCATTTGTGCAGCGTTGAAACCGACGACACCGCCGCCGATGATCGTCACCTTGCCGGGCGCAACGCCGGGGACGCCGCCGAGCAATATACCGCGACCGCCATGGGCTTTTTCCAGCGCCGTCGCACCAGCCTGGATCGACATCCGCCCGGCGACCTGGCTCATCGGCTTGAGCAGCGGCAATCCGCCGGTGCCGGTGACCGTTTCATAGGCAATGCAGATTGCTTTCGATGTGACCAGGTCGGCGGTCTGCTCCGGATCGGGCGCGAGGTGGAGATAGGTGAACAAGATCTGGCCTTCGCGCAGCATCGCCCGTTCGACCGCCTGCGGCTCCTTGACCTTGACCACCATGTCGCATTTTTCGAACACTTCGGCCGCGGTTGCGGCAATGGTTGCGCCGGCATCGATATATTCCGAATCTTCGGCACCGATGCCAAGACCTGCGCCGGTTTCGACCAGCACATCATGGCCGTGGGCAACCAGTTCACGGACCGATTCCGGGGTCAGGCCGACCCGATATTCATGGTTCTTGATTTCTCTTGGGGTACCGACGCGCATGGGAGGCTCCTGTTTCTTGAGTCTGTCGGCAATCAATAACAGCAAATATCGGCCTGCGCGAGACGCCTTGTAATTTTATTACCCTATCTTGAAACTTTCCTAATCGGCACGGGCACGGTGCAAATATTGCCATAGCCGCCGTGGGACTCGATATATTGTAATAGCGCCGGGCTGTAGCTGGCGAGATATTCGTAAGCCGGTTGATCGGCGAGCGGCAATTCGCTCGCCAGCCGGATCGACTCGATCTCGGTATATTCCGATTTGTCGGCATAGAAGCCGCCCGGATCGGTGCCGAGCGGGAGATCCTGCAAATGCTCCAGCCCGTCAATCACCCGGCCGACCATGCCGAAGGTCGTATCGAGACTGCGCGCCGCTTCGCCGGTGATCACCGACATTTCCGCGCCGGTTCCGGCGTCGGGCGGGTCATAATGGGCCGGCGAGAGCGAGCCGCGACAGGTCAGCGGATAATAGCGAAGCTCGCCGTCCACGGTCTTGCTGCCGATCGGCCAGCCGCCACCGAAACCGACTTTCTGCGCTCCTGTATTCTCGTAGATCATCTTCATCAGCGGCCGGATTTCGGTGCCCTGATACTGGTTGCTGTAATCGACCGCCGCCTTGAGCGCCGCTATGTCGGCGTCGCGTTTCACCCCGAGCGCGGCATTATAATATTCGCTCTCAGGAACAGTCTCAAGGCCTTTCGGGAGCTTCTTGGCGTCTGGATTGCCGCCGAACTGGGTGACAAAATCTTTGGCGACGCGGTAGATTTTCGTGCCGTCCCACCAGCGGGTCTGGGCAAAGGTCCGGACATTGCGAACATGGCCGCCGGACAGGTTGGCCGGGAGCAGCTGGATCACTGCCTGCCGTTTTGTGCCGTCGGCGGCATCGGGCAGGGTGAGGACCATCAAGTCGGTGAGCGGAATCGGCAGCCAGTGCTCGGCCGGGGCGGCGGCGAGGATTTCGCTGGGGCTTTGTTCTGCGATTTCTGCCTGCGCCAGTGCCGGGGCTGCCAGTGAAAAACAGGTGAGGACAAGCGACGAAAAGACCATCCGTGCTGATCGAAAATAATGTTTCATGCGACTCCTGCCTCGTTGAACTTTACAAACTTTACACTGTTAAGAAAAAATAAGCCCCGTCCCCTGAACAAGCGGTTTTCGTTCCCCGGCGAAGGCCGGGGTCCATCTCCCGAGCGAGCGGCCAGACGCAAGGGCGAGAGATGGGCACCTGCCTGCGCAGGTGCACCGCCTTCCTCACTCCCCCTTCACCCGTCTCACCGGCACCGGAATATTGCAGATATCCGCTCCACCCGCTGGCTTGATAAAAAACGGATCGCGACGATTGGCGCGGGCGTCGGCATATTTGGCGAAAACTTCACCCGCGGTATCGAGATATTCGAAGGCGGGCGGCGCTTCTTCGGCCAGTGCATCACCCAGCCGGATCGATGTGATCGGTACCCGCTTGCTCGCGTCCTCGTAAAATCCCAATTGCCCCTTGCCGCGTGGCAGGCTGGAGAGATGCTCGATCCCTTCGATGATCCGCCCGACCACCGCAATATTGCGATCCAGATGGCGCGGGGCATGGCCGATCACGGTGTAAAGTTCAGCACCGCTGCCGGTGTCCGGGGAATAGTCCCGGCCCACACCGACTGCGCCGTAGCAATGGATGGGAGAAGTTTGAGTATCTTTGGTGCCCACGGGCCAACCTTCGATGAAGCTGGACCAATCGACATATGGGTCGGTGTCGGACACTGTTCGGGAATCAAGTGCGGCAGCGTCGAGATCAGGATCGTCATATGTACCGGCCGGCGTTTTCTTGAAGGCTTCATCTGGAAGGCTCTCATGCTCGACGACATATTCACTCTCCGGCACCGTTTCCAAACCTTCCGGCAAGGCCTTCTGCTCGGTCTCGCCCGATTCCGGATTGTCGTAACCGGCATCGCCCCATTGCACGACATAATTGTCCTGCACGCGGTTGATGCTGGTGCGGTCCCACCAGTGGGCGGCGGCGAGCTTGCGGATGTTGCGGATCCAGCCTTGCGAAAAGGGTTCGGGCATCAACTGGATGACCACGCGGCGGGCGTTGCCTTCGGAATCGGGGGCGAGATCCATGACCAGCAGGTCGCGTGGCGCGATTTTCACCCAGTCGCTGGTCGGAGCGGCATCGACGATTGCATTGGGGCTGGGATGTTCCGGCTTCTCGGCGTCTTGGGCGAGGGCGGTTGTCGCGCTCAACAGAGCGAATAGTGAAACAACGGCGCTGATCTTTCTCATAAACATATCCCCAAAATTCCGTTCCTGCTGCGCTTGTCGAAGCACGGTTATATACGCACCCGGTCCTTCGACAAGCTCAGGACGAACGGGATTAATTGCTGGCGTGAACCCTAACCGCACACTATCGCTTGCGAAAGCCCGATTCCCCCATTAGGGAAGCCTTGCTGTCTGATATTCGACCAGATTCACGGGTCAGACAGTATATGCGGAGACGTGGCAGAGTGGTCGATCGCGCACGCTTGGAAAGCGTGTATAGGGCAACCTATCGAGGGTTCGAATCCCTCCGTCTCCGCCAGCTATCCTTATCGTTTGGATTCATTCTGTCAGACAATTGTCGTGGCCGAGAGGCGCGGCAGGCATTTAAATGCAGCCGGCCAGCGAAACTCGATCGCATTGTCCCAAGGCAAGGCCAGCATATTTCGCATGAATCCGGTGGCTGGTGGCCGATGGGTTTTAAACTACCAGGCCAATCCTACCGCGCGCCTGCGCATCTCGAAGCAAATGGAACATTAGCCAATTCCGCCGAACGGCAGCAGCGCACCGGCCAGTTCCAGTGTTGTTTCCAGCGTGCGCGAAACTGGTCAAAAGTACGACGATCCTTAATTCTAATGAGAATCACTTGCATTAGCAGAGCATTTCTGCAAGTTGACCGCTATTGCGAGTGATTCGCACTTAGACGGCTTTGGGGGTCTGAATGAAATTTGAATTTGAAAAATGCCTGATCGGCGTCGTTGCCTGCTTTGCATTCACTGCACCTGCTTCGGCGATGGCGACAATACCGGTTGAGCTGAGCGTTGCAGGCATGTTTGCCCAGGCGGACTGGATTGTGAAACTCGTCATTGTCGGCCTTGCATTCGCTTCCCTTGCCAGCTGGACGATCTTTATCGCCAAGACTTTGGAATTGCGCGCCGCGACTGCGAAAGCACGCGAAGCCCATGATGGTGCCATCGTGCTGAAATCGCTGGACGACGCGAACGGCGTCGCGGCCTTGAACGGCAACGCGCTGGTGACAGAGGCCTCGACGGAGCTGGAGCTATCGTCGGATGCCCTGAACGACGGTGAAGGCGTCAAGGAACGGATCGTTTCCCGTTTTGAGAGATATGAAGCCGCGCTCGCCCGCCGCCTGACCCGCGGCGTCAACATTCTTGCCACAATCGGTGCCACCGCCCCCTTTGTCGGGCTGTTCGGAACGGTCTGGGGCATCATGAACAGCTTTATCGGTATCGCCGAAAAGCAAACTACCAATCTTGCCGTGGTCGCTCCGGGCATTGCCGAAGCGCTGCTGGCGACCGCGCTTGGCCTCGTTGCCGCGATTCCGGCGGTGATCATGTACAATCATTTCTCGCGCCAGATATCGGCCCATCGCGCGCTCGTTTCCGATACCGCGGCGGCGATCTTGCGCCTCGTGTCTCGTGATCTCAGCCGCGGCGTCGCTTCCGGCAAGCGCGAAGCCGGCAAGAAGGATTGAGACGATGTCGATCCGGCTATCCGACACCAGCGACGACCTCCCGGTCAATCACGAGATAAATGTTACTCCGTTTATCGACGTGATGCTGGTGTTGCTCATCATTTTCATGGTTGCAGCGCCGCTCGCAACGGTGGACGTGAAAGTTGATCTGCCAGCCGCGAACGCGGCAGCGGCGCCAAAGCCCGACAAGCCGGTCTTTCTCTCGATCCAGGCGGACGGCAAGATTCTTGTCGATGAATCCATCGTAACACTGGCCGAACTGGGTGCCGCCATTCGGGTCGCCACCAAGGCCGACAAAGAGCAGCGCATCTATCTGCGCGCCGACAAGACGATAACCTATGACACGATCATGGGCGCGATGAACAAACTCCGCTCCGCAGGCTATCTCCACGTCGCGCTGGTGGGCGCCGAAACAACGGGTCCGCAATGAATGCGCCGTTTCTCGATCGGGCCGAGCAGCGGCAATGGGTTTTTGCCGGGCTGACGGCGCTCGCTGCGCATGGCGTGCTTGCCTGGTCGCTGACGACCTGGGACAAAGAGCCTGTCCCGCCAATGCCGGAGCCCGTTGTTCTGGTCGAACTGCCTCCGGCAAGCGGGGCCTCTTCTCCTGCGCCGGAACAGCCGTCGAGCGACCCGCGACCCGCTGACCCCGTGCTGGTCGAGCAATCGCAGGCCTCGCTGGATAGACCCGTCACGCGCGCGCCTGCTCCGCCCGTCCCGGCGGCGTCGCCGAAACAGTCACCGGTGGCGCAGCCGCAGCCCATCGCTCTGCGCAATAACAGTCCCGTCATTTTGCCATCACCCAGAACAGCCGCCAGTGCCGGTCCCGCCGCTGCTGCTCCTGAAAAGGCGCCATCCAGCGAAACGACCGGCGATAGTCCGCAGGCACGGAAGGAAAAAGCCGACTATTTCGCGATGGTTAGCGCGCATCTGAACCGCCGGAAGCAATATCCGTCGGAGGCGCGCAAGGCCCGCCAGCAGGGCGTGGTCAAGGTGCGCTTCACAGTGGGTCGAAGCGGCAATATTTCCGGCGTTTCGATCAGAGGATCCAGCGGATACGCGATACTCGACGAAGCTACTCTCGCGTTGATGCAGCGCGTGGCACCGCTGCCCCGCATGCCTGACACGATGGTCCAGGGCAGCGTCACCATCACCCTTCCCATTGATTATTCACTCCGAACACGATGAAAAAGGAAATCGACATCATGAACAAGAATATCCTGCGCCCGACGAGTCTCAGATCCCAGAGCGTCAGTCATCGCAGCCTCGCCACATGCGGCGCAGCAGCGGCCTTGGGGCTCACCACCATGATCGCGGCCACTCCGGCCTTTGCCCAGGATGCCGAGCCGGAAGAGGTCGAACTGGAAACGCTGCGGATCGAGGATGATACCGCCGACGTAAACCCGTATACGCAAAAAGGTGCGCCATATAAGGCACGCATTTCTGCTGATCCCCGCAGAGTGAAGCCACTGGCCGAAACGCCAGCGACCATCACGGTCATCACCGAAAGCCAGATCGAGGAAGCAGGGACCACCGACCTGAAGGAAATTCTGTCCCAGCAGCCAGGCGTGACGATCGGCACCGGCGAGAATGGCAACGCATTTGGCGACCGCTATATCATCCGCGGCGAAGAAGCCAGAAGCGACGTTTTCGTCGATGGCCTGCGCGATCCCGGCATGACCACGCGGGAGAGCTTCGCCGTGGACCAGATCGAAATTACCAAGGGCCCGAGCGCGACCTTTGCCGGACGCGGAGCGACCGGCGGAGCGGTGAACGCTATCACCAAACAGGCCAGCACGGACTATAATTTCAGCCGGGTCGATCTGGGAATAGGAACCGACAATCTTTATCGCGGGACGATAGATACCAACTGGCTCTTGTCCGACAATGCCGCGATCCGCGCGAATCTCCTATATTCAAATCAGGATGTTCCCGGCAGAGATCCGGCAAATAGGGAACGGTGGGGCGCAGCGATCTCCGGCACGTTGCAGGTAAGTGATGCCGTGCGCTTTTCGCTCGACTATTATCACCTGACCGCCAACGACAAGCCCGACCTCGGCAGCTATGTGACGGCCAGCACGGCGGACGGCTACGGCGAACCGTTTGATGACATTCCCGCGTTTACCCAGGACGGAGACTTTCTGAAGTCCGATGTCGATACCGTCACCGGCCGTTTTTTCATCGAGCCATTTGACGGATTCAAAATCGTCAACTCGACCCGCTATGGTGAATCGAGCAATGGCTATGTGACAACCGGCGCGCGCGGTGGCGTGGACGGCGCCACCATAGCCCTGAGCGATCATCAGGGCTGGCAGGAAGTGCGCTATTTCGTCAACCAGTTCAACGCGATCAGCAGCTTTGACACCGGATCACTGGCCCATACATTGATTGTCGGCAGCGAATATTCCGATCACAAGGTCACAAACGGCGTCTATTCGATTACCAATAGCGGCGCGACCAACTGCACGGTAAGCGGCCGCGGCGGGACACGGCCCGGCTATTGCATCACGGATACAGACGGCAACCTGATCGTTGAACCGGACGCGATACGTTCGTTGCTTGGCCGCGAAATCACAAGAGATGGATCGGACAGCGTCTGGCAGGTCAGCGCGCTTTCCTTCTATGCGATGGACACGGTTGATATCACGCCCTGGCTCTCGATCAACGGTGGCGTGCGGCTCGATGCTACAGACTTCAGCCTGGCAACCCGCGGCGAAGATTACCGCCAGAACCAAACGCTGTGGAACGGCCATGCCGGGATCAGCGTCAAGCCTGTCGACGAAATGATGCTCTATGCAAGCTGGGGCACCGCAAAGAATATCAACGGCGGCGAGTCCGATCTTGGTTCCAATTGCGGCTATGGCGGTTTCTGCGTGGACCCGGTCAATCCTGCTGTCAGCGGAAGGCCTGAATCCTCGACGAGCTTTGAGGCAGGTCTGAAATGGGATCTGTTCGACGACCGGTTCCTGCTGACCGCAGCCGTATTTCAGACAACCAAGTCCGATATTTTCGAGCTTGGCTCGGACGACTATTCGATCGAAGGCGCGATCAACACCGGCAAGACCCGGGTGAAAGGGATCGAACTGGGGGTTGTCGGCAATATAACGGACCGCCTCTCTGGTCAGATCGGCGTTGTAATCATGGACGCCGAGGTACTGGAAAGCATTGATCCGGACAATGTCGGGCTAACGCTTTCGAATTTTGCAGACACCCAGGCCACCGCTCAAATCCGGTACCAGGCAACCGAGCAGTTCGCATTTGGCGCAACCGCAACGTACAAGAGCGCCATGTATGCCGGCCAGCCGGACAGCGCCGCCAGTTTCAACGAGACAGCTGGTCGATATTCCTATCGCGTACCGTCCTATGCGGTTGTCGATGCTTTCGCCCAGTATAAGTTCAACGAACATTTCTCCGGCCGGATCAATGTTCAGAACGTCGGCGATGCGGACTATTATACCGCGGCTTATCGCAGCGGTGCTTTCCTCTATAAAGGGGATGAACGAAGAGCTACTGTGACTTTGACAGGTCGTTTCTAACCGGAGCGGCGGAAAGCAGTTCTGCTTTCCGCCGCAACGACCCTAATATTTGCGAGACAGAATATGATCACCGTCATCGAACAGCTTCTGACCAGGGATGAAGTCGAGCAGTTCCGTGCCAAGCTTGCAAAAGCCGACTGGATCGATGGCGCGCAGTCGGCTGGCACCCGCTCGGTTGCAGTCAAGCAAAACCAGCAACTTGACCGGGCGGACAAGCTGGGCAAGCAGTTGGGACAGATGATTCTCAGAAAACTGGGCAACAACGCGCAATTTGTTTCTGCTTCGCTCGCAGAGAAAATCTGGCCGCCTGCATTCAATCTCTATCAGAATGGCGGCCATTACGGCACGCATAGCGACGCCGCGCTGATGCGTTTGCCCGAAGCCGGTCTCACGATCCGCAGCGATCTGTCGGCAACGCTCTTTCTGTCCGAACCGGATGAATATGACGGCGGGGAGCTGCTGATCGAAGAACAATTCGGTGCTCAGGCGGTAAAACTCGCAGCGGGTGACATGCTGCTATACCCGTCGTCCAGCCTGCATCAGGTTACCCCGGTCACCCGTGGGCAGAGAATATGTGCAATCACATGGATGCAAAGTGCCGTCGCGGACGGCGCAGCGCGTGAGATGCTCTACGATCTCGATCAGTCGATACAGGCCTTGTCGCTGGATCGTCCCAAGGATGATCCCGACATAGACCGTCTGGTGCATGTCTATCATAATTTGTTGCGACGCTGGGCAACGGTATGAGCCGGATCGTATGGAAGGCCCTGTTCTGGGCAATTCTGGCTATTCCCGGCCTTGCCATGATATGGCAGTTTTCGCACAATGACATGCTGGCCATGGACATGCTGCACCCCAGTGGCGAGATGTCGATCCGGCTGATGATTCTCGCCATGCTGGCCGGCCCCCTGTCGGAATTTTTCGGACTCAACCGGTTTTTCAGAGCGTGGCTCGCGATACGGCGCAATCTGGGAGTTGCGGCATTTGGTTATGCGATATTGCATCTGGCATTTTATTTTCTCGATATGCCCGACGTTGCTGCTGTGCTGGATGAACTGGGCATAGCCGGCATCTGGACGGGGTGGCTGGCATTGGCGCTGATGATTCCGCCAGCCTCGATCAGTTTCGACAAGGCAATGCGAAGGCTCGGTCGAAAATGGAAAATGATCCAGCGTCTCGTTTACGCAGCCCTGATCATCAGTCTGGTCCACTGGCTTCTGCTCGATTGGGATTGGTGGCCAGCGTTTATTCATCTCGCACCCCTGATGATTGCATGGGGTCTCCGCTGGTCAAGCGCCCGGAGAAAAGCGTCTCTTTTACGGAGTATATAATGCACAATAAAGTTTATCGCCTGGCTCTTGCGGCCATTGCCGGAGCAACGCTTCTCACGGCTGCACCGGCTTATGCCGATGGCAATGTTCAATGCAAATCCGGCCCGGTAAAGAACTGGAAGCCGATTGCGAAAATGAAGAAAAAAGTCTGGATGGAAGGCTGGGAGCTGTTGAAATTGCAGGTCGAAGGGGACTGTTATGAAGTCTACGCCCGCAACGAAAGCGGGCAATCCATCGAAGCATTTTTTCACCCTGTGACCCTGGAAAAGCTGCTGGTCTATCGACGCGGAAGCGAAATATACAGGTCCCCCACTTTCCCGGAGTGAACCGTGAAAGCTTTCAGAAACCGGGCTGCCGCGCCGGCTGACAGGCTATGCTCCGTCCCGTAAGTCTAAGCCGGATGCGCTCTGTTTGACCAGGCCCGCCATTTTCTTTGCAAGCGCCGCTTCCCGCGATATTCCAGCACCGCCAGCGCGGGGATGAGAAGCTGGAGAATGATCGCCCCGAACAGCACCCCGAAACCGAGACTGGCCGACATCGGGATCAGGAATTGGGCCTGAAGACTGGTCTCGAAGGTAATCGGCGCCACCCCGAGGAAGGTGGTCAGCGAGGTCAGCATGATCGGCCGGAAGCGTGATTTGGCGCCGCCGATGATCGCCTCTTCTATTGCCATGCCGTTGGCGACATTTTCGTTGATGAAATCGATCAGGACCAGCGATCCGTTAACAATGACACCTGACAAAGCGATGATACCGAAGATGCTGAGCACGCCCAATGGCAAGCCGAGAACCAAATGACCGATCAGCGCTCCGATGATGCCAAAGGGAATGACCGCCATGATGATCAGCGGTTGCACATAGGAGCGGAAGGGAATCGCCAGCAGGGCGTAGATCATCAGCAGGGCCGCGAGAAATGCGATGCCCAGATCACCAAAGGATTCCTGCTGCTCCTTCTGCTCGCCGCCAAATGTATATTGCAGCTGGGGATAATCAGCCTGCAGTTCCGGCATGATGTCGTTGGCCAGAGCAGTGGCAATTTCCTGACTGGTGACGACATTGTCGTCGAGATCGGCGGTAACCGTGGTCACCCGGCGACCGTCGGTGCGGCGAATGACCGTTGGGGCCTGGCCAAAGGAAACGTCGGCCAGCGAGGAAAGCGGAACTTCGCCACCCGGGACGCGGACCCGGAAACGCTCGACATCGGCGATCGAGTTGCGCTCTTCTTCGGGCAGCCGGATATAGACCCGCAGATCTTCCTGGCCGCGCTGCACTCTCAGCGCCTCGCTGCCGAAAAAGGCAGCGCGCACCTGAAGCGCGACATCCTGGAGCGTCACCCCGAGCGAACGGGCCTCGGGCTTCAATCGAAGCTGGATTTCCCTCAGACCCTCGTCCTGGTCGGTTTCGATGTCGAAGACGCCGGCGAAGCGGTTCAGTTCTTCCATCAGCTTGACCGAGGCAGCATCGATGACTGCCGGATCGGGATCGGAGAGCTGGACGTCGACGGGTGCACCGATCGAGAGAAGGTCGGAAGCAAAAACCAGCGATCGGGCTTCGACAATTGGCCCGACCGCCTCGCGCCAGGCATTTTCGAAATCCTTTGAGGCCAATTCCCTCTCGTCTCCGGGAATGAAGCTGAACTGGACGCTGGCTATATTGGAGGAAAAACCTCTGCTCGACGCCGCTTCCGGCCCGTTCACCCGCGGACCCTTACCCACCAGGGTGAATATCCCGCTCAACGACGAGGCTTCATCCTCTTTCCGTTCCGCGTCAAATTTCGCAAAGGTCTCGCGGCCCTTTTGTTCGATCAGTCGGGCAATTTTTTCGGTATCGCCGATCGTCGTACCGGCCGGCATCTCCAGACTGGCCGTGACAATGTCCGCCTCGATTGCGGGGAAAAAGGAGCTTTTTATAATTCCGGCTGGAACCAGCGAACCGACGACGATCAGCAGCGCCACGCTACCGGAGATTATAACGAATGGCATGCGGACGGAAAAATTCAGCGCCCGGTCGAGAGGTCCGTTGACGAAGGCCTGGAAGTAGAAATCCACGCTGGCCTGTACCCGCTCGAAAAAGCGGGTCACTAGATTGCGGGTCGGTGTGCCGGGTGCGGGGAGATGACTGAGGTGGTTGGGCAGGATCAGCAGACATTCGACCAGGGACAAAGTCAGAACCGCAACCACGACGAGCGGGATATCGAACAATATTTTGCCGATGACGCCGCCAATGGCGAACAGCGGTGAAAATGCCGCGACCGTCGTCAGGACCGCAAATATGACCGGCACGGTAACCCGCCGGGTCCCGCTGATCGCGGCGCCCAGTCCGGTTCGGCCGCTACCGCGCTGTGCGTAGACATTCTCGCCGACCACGATCGCGTCGTCGACCACCAGACCCAGCGCCAGTATGAAGCCGAATAGCGAGAACATATTGATGCTCGATCCCATCAGATCGAGCAGGAAAATCGCGCCGACAAAGGTCACGCCGATACCCAGTGCCGTCCATCCGGCAAGGCGAATGTCGAGAAACAAGGTCAGCGCGAGCAGTACCAGAAACAGGCCAATGGCGGCATTTTTCAAAAGCAGGCTCAAGCGGTCATTGAGCAATTCACTGTCATCGTCCCAGATCGCATAGGATATACCCTCCGGCAAAGTCGGCGCGAAATCGCTTTTCAAATATTGCTTGGCCGCGCGCGCGACATCCAATACCCGCTCGTCGCTGGTGCGGAAGACTTCGACAAAGGCAACTGGCTGGCCATTGTACAGCGACACCAGATCGGAATCCTGAAACCCGTCGCGGATATTTGCCACCTGGCCAAGCCGGATTAGCGCGCCATCGGCATTGCTCACCAGAACGATATCTTCAAAATTCTGCTGGTTATAATTTTGCCCGATCGTCCGGACACGGACTTCCTCGCTGTCGGTATCAATCGACCCGGCGGGACTGTCGAGGCTGCTGGCAGCGACGGTGCGGGATATGTCGTTGAGCGAAAGGCCGAATGCCTGCAGCGTATTTTGCGGGACCTCTATTGACACTTCATAGTCGCGGATCGAACTGGTATCGACGAAGGAAATCTCCGGCAATGATGCCAGGGATTCCTCCAGCCGATATGCCGTTTCCTTCAGTGCGGTTTCGGATACGTCGCCGAAAATGGCAATGCGCAGCACGCTCTGCCGTGTCGTCAGCTCCCGGACAGAGGGCTCTTCGGCATCGTCGGGGAAGGTCTGGATCTGGTCGATCTCGGCCTTGATGTCATCCAGCGCCCGGCTGATATCGGTCCCCAGTTCCAGTTCGACCGATACCGCTCCGACATTTTCGGCTGCGTTCGATTTAATCTCTTTGACATTCTCGACCGCTTCGACCGCTTCCTCGATCTTCCGGACAATCGTTTCCTCGACCTCTTCCGGCGTCGCGCCGGGATAGGTGACGCTTATTTGGACCGTATCCAGACTGTTTTCCGCGATGACCTCCTGAACGATCGTGCCATAGGACGTAATCCCGGCGACGAACAAGAAGATCATCAGCAGATTGGCGGCGACACCGTTGCGGGCCATGAACGCAACCACTCCACGCTGTTCCATGATTTCCTTGCTGGGCTGCTCGGGCACGGGTTCGTCCGCAGGGGACTGGTCGGGATCGGATGGCTTTGTCATCTAGCGGTGGTTGCTCTTGCAGGCGTTTTTGCCTTGGCTGGAGCGGGGGACGGGCCAGACTGCGAAGCCGTCTTGTCCAGGCTCGGCTTTGCGACCCTCACCTGCAGTCCTTCGGTTGCGATTTTCAGGTTCCCGGTGATCACTACCGGCTTGTCGCCAAGGCCTGATGTGTTGATCAGCGCCGTCTTGTCGGTCCGCTGCAATATTTCCACCGCGACAATATGAATCCTGTTGTCGCGGACCAGCCAGATCTTGTTGCCCGCTTTCAGCGCGGCCAGCGGAAGCACCCCATATTCCTTCATCGCTCTGCCGGTAATTTCTGCGTCGACAAAGCTGCCGACGAACAAGGGCGGCGCGCTGGCGGCGGTAGCCGTCGTTCCGCTCCCATTCTGCTTTGCGGCGGGGGAGCCGCCACGCATTGGATTGGGGATGCGCAAAAATATGTCGATGGTGCGGGTTTGCGGATTGAGCAGGCGATTCACGCGGTCAACATAGGCCGACCAACGATAGCGGGTGCCGCCATAATCGGAATAGACAGACGCTTCGATCCTGCTGCCCGCTCCCGCCTGGAACAGCTGGGGAATCAGTGCCGCTTCCTTTTCGGACAAGGGAATGACGGCTTCGTAATCGGCCGTGCCGACGATCGAACCCAGCGATTGGCCGGGCTGGACAAAACTGCCCAGGGCTATTTGTTCGGTTTTGACGACCCCCGAGAATGGCGCGGTAACAACCGTCCGTTTCAGCGCAGTCCGGGCATCGGCCAATTGTGCCTCGGCTCGGCGCAGCCCGGCCTGTGCTGATTTCAACTGCGGTTCGCGGGTTGCCAGGCCGTTGGAGCTGATGCTCTGCTCTGCCATCTGCCGTCCGGCCTGTGCTTTTTGGACCAGCACGTCCGGGGGCAATATCTGCGCTGCATAATCGCTGCTGTCGACGCTGGCATATGCGTTGCCTGCGCTGGCGCCGCGCTGCTGGAAACGGGCGAGTTCCGCCTTTGCCAAAGCGACTTCTTCGCGCGCCTGCAGCACCGACACGCCTTGCGCTGCGACATCGGCTTGCGCGGTTTGCACCGCGTTGCGATAGTCGGCCGTGTCGATCCGGAAGAGGATTTCCCCGCGCGCTATCAGCTGACCTTCGCGAAGGGCGGGGTTTACATAGACCAGCTTGCCGGCAACTTCGGCGGCCAGTGTCAGTTCCTCGCGCGCACGAACCGTGCCCGCGCCGCTGATCATCAGATTTCCGGAACGGATTTCCACCGGTTCCGCCTGGACCAGGGGAATTTGCTCCACCGGCGCTTTTTCTTCCGGTTCCGACCGCAGCAGGATCAATGCTGCGGCAATCAATATGGCCCCAAGCAGGATCAAGCCGCCTATAACGCGTTGCCGGTGCACTTATTTTTCTCCCTGAGAGGTTGCGGTGGCGTTGTCGCCAACCGGCTGCGGGACCATGTCTGATCTTTCATCCCAGCTGCCACCAAGCGCCCGGTGGATAGCCAGCCGCGAGAGGGCGACGTCGCGCGCCGCCGAGGACAGTGAGGACTGGACCTGATATTGCGCGCGCAAGGCATCAAGATAGTCGACATAGCTTCCCACACCATTGGCGAAGCGCCGCGACTGCAACCCGGCCGCCGCCGTCGCCTCGTCCAGTTGCGAGAATAGAAAACGGTAACGTTGCCGCTCTTCCTCGTAACGTTCGATGGCGGAGGACACTTCCTGATAGGCCGTCAATACGGTGCGGGCGTAGACTGCGGTCTGCTGGGCATATTGGGCATCGGCCACTTCGATATTGGCCCGGATGCGGCCGCCCTGGAACAGCGGCGCGGTCAGATTCGCTCCGAGATTCAGCACCCAGTTGTCGAATATATCAAGGGCCTGGGAAGGGGTGCCGCCCTGCGATCCGGTGCTCGCGGTCAGGCTGAGCGATGGGAAGCGTTCGGCGCGTCGTGCGCCGAGATTATATCGCGCCGATTCCAGCCGCTGGCTTTCGGCATATATGTCCGGCCGCTGGGCCAGCAGATCGATCGGCAGTCCGGCAGGAACCGATTCAAATATCAGTTTTGGCGCAAGCTTCTTGCCGATAAGGTCATCCATATTGTCGGAGTATCGGCCGACAAGCACGGCCAATTGTCCCTCGATCGCGGCCAGCTGGCTTTCGCGCTGTGGCAGGCTGGACTGGATATTGCGAAATTCCTGGCGCACCTGATACAGCTCGAAAGACGTCACCAGCCCGCGGCGATAGCGATCCTCGGTCTGTTCCAGCCGGTCACCCAGCACGTCGATGATCTTGGTAGCGAGAGCGATTTGGTGGCGCGCATCCACTATGTCAAAATAGCTTGTGATGGTTTCGGCGAGCACCGCGAGGCGCACCGACTGCAAATCGGCGGCGGAGGCAATAGCATCGGCCCGTCCTGCCCGGGCATCATTGCGCAGCTTGCCCCAGATATCGAGCTCGTAGGAAAAGGCGAGGCTTGAGGAATAAGTCTCGTTCTCGATCCGGCTTGCTCCGGCACCGGGTATCGCGCCAAAGCTTGTGCCGGCGGTGGGCGATTCGGAATAGCTGCTACCGAGGCCGGTATTGACTTGCGGGAACAGGCCGCTCCTTGAAATTTTCGCGCGCGTTTCGGCCGCTCTCAGCCTGGCCGAGGCTTCGGCAAGATCAAAATTCTTCGCCAGAGCCTCGTCGAGCAGGGCGTTCAGGACAGGATCCTCGAACGACTCCCACCAGCGGGCCGGCTGGTAATCGCCTTCTGCACCAAGCTTTGCAAATTGCGAAGGGATGCCGGCAGCGATCTCGGGAGCGGCAGACCGGGGTGCTAGACTCACGCAGCCGCTGGTCATCAGAGCAGCCAGAAGAAGCGATGCCTTGATCCTGTTTGAGCTTTTTTTCACAATATCTTTCGCAATTGCGCTGGCCCGGACCTTACCAAGCCTTTCTAAAATGCCACTCACAAAAATGAACGTCAACGTTTTATTTGAACGTCACCGTACATTTTGATATAGGGCGATGACTGAAGAGAGGAACAAGCCGTGAAAAACGCGGATCATACCAACATGCTGTTGCACACCGACCGGCCGGCGAGTCAGCGGAAGATCGTCGATATTCTGGCTGCCGCCCGAACCGAGTTTTTTGCCAACGGCTTCTCCGCAACCAGCATCGAAGCAATCGCGGCGCGGGCCTGCGTGTCCAAGGTCACGGTCTATTCCTGGTTCAAGAACAAGGAAAACCTGTTTGGCGAAGTCGTCAAAACCGAATGCGGCCAGATGCGCAAATATTTCGTGGTCGAAAATCTCGAAGGCACAAAACTCCGGGATATCCTGATATCTGCGGCGCAGGGCATGCTGAATTTTATGATGCGCGACGAGATGGTCCGTTTCGAGCGGGTGCTGGCCGCCGAAGTGAACCGGGACCCGAAAATCGGCGAATATTTTCTCGACAACGGTCCGCGTATGCTGCTCGGTGACCTGACCAGCCTGCTCAATGCCGCGATAGAGCGAGGGGAAATCCGGAGCGAGAATGTGACCGAATCAGCGGAAATGTTTGCCGGTCTGATCATGGGCAGAATGGATCTGTTTCTCCGCTACGGCCACAAGATCATGATGACCGAGGAAGACAAGAAAAAACGCGCAGACCGTGCTGTCGATGCCTGGCTGACGCTGCACCGGATATAGTGGGCCATTATATGCGACGGACAGCGGCGTCAGGCAGGAGGCGGCTTCGTTGCCAGTCGCGTGGCTGCAGGGCCGTCAAGCCATGCTTGTCCCGGGGACGTGGTCAATCCGGATGTTAGTGTCGCCTAACCGCGATTGACCGAAAATCAGATCGCAATAGCTGCGACCTGAAATTCATCGGCATCCAGGCCGTCGTCACCAAATTGCAAAGAAAGTTCACGCGTCTGAATTTTCGGACCGCTCGCGCCGGGGATCGACGCAAAGCCGGATCCATCAAGCGTCACACGTTCGTTGCCGACGTTTACGGTCACGCCGCGCAAACTGTTCGGGCTATAGCGCACTTCCAGGTCGTAGCCGTTGGGCGCGTTGCAATATTCCTGCAGTTCACCCAAACGTACGCTATTATCGGTAAAAGTCACCGCAGCCGGATTGTAGCCGACCGTGCACGAAACCGGAACAATCGCTCGCAAGTTGAAACCAATTGAATCGCTTGCGATTGCTGCCGATGCGGATGCCAAAGCTACAGTTGCTGTGAGCGCGCCAGTCAGTTTCTTGACCATTACATTGCCTAACTTTCGTTTCTGATGAACGTGTTTTGGCAGAAGCAGTTGAAACTAACGTCAATGGGTAGGGTTAACAGGCCCTTCACCATTTGAAAGCGGTAGTAAATTCCAGATTACAGCCGCGCTGGGCGCGGTCATGCGTTTCAAACAAGCAGAAAATCGCACCGCCTGCAGCTCTCGCGCTAGACGGGTAGTGATCGGCAGTGATTCCGGTCGGGTTTCAGCGTGCGGTAATCGAAACCGAAATGACGTCGCTGTACACGCCGGCGCGCTTGTTGGAGACATCGCCGATGATGAACCGGAATGGCATGGAATCGCGCGTGGCGATCGACCGGTTGGTTCCCGATACCGTGCGCGTGCCGCTCAGATTGAAGCTTTCGTTGCCAATCGCGACCGAATAGGGGACGAACCATTGGCTCGACCCCAGACGGAGTTGCCCGGCATTGGCTGAGGATACACTGATGTCATATTCGCCCGTGCTTTTGATGCGAAGCTGTAGCGGAACCGGCGCGACACCCTGTTTCAGTTCGCCAAGATTGACGACCGCCTGTCCGTCGCTCATCCGGTAAGCGCCGGCAAGGCCGATGCGGGCGGACGGCAATACGGTTATGCCCAGAACAATCGGAGCCCCGCCGAACGACCGGAAATTGCGGTCCTGTGCTTCGAGGGTTACGTCTTGCGTGAAGGTTCCTGCCTGGCGCACTTCGTCGGGGTCAGCGACAAGCTTGTAGAGCATCGAGCGAGATTCTCTTGGCTGGAGGACGATTTCCCGTTGCGAAGATGTGACCCGCGAGCGCCCTGCACGCGGCGTCGCATCTTGCGTGTCGGTCAGGTTCAACAGCACGTATCCGACAGGCTTTCCGGTGCCCTTGGACAGGCCGAAGGGCGGTTGCCGAAGCTCGAAATTCGGTGTGAAGCGGCAGTCGACGCTGCCTTCGTTGACAAAAGTCACCCCGAACGTGCCTTCTGGCAAGGCATCAGCGAACGGATCAAAGCCGGTTATGATCCAGCTTGAAGGCGTCGGATTGACGCGCACCAGGCAGTCCGTGCTCTGCACAGCGCCAGCACCCCCGGGAACCTGCGCCAGAGCGGGTGCGGCGACGGAAGCGGCGACCAAAGTGAATAAGGGGCGAAGCATGCGAATCTCCTATTTTCTCATTCCCGGCTTGATGATGCCGAGGTTGGCGAGGCCATCCGTATCGGCCGGTACTGTAAATTCAAAACTCTTGTCGATCGTACCGTTCGGGCCGTAAGTTTCTACCAGATAACGGCGACCGGGCAGCAGGTTCGCAATGGCGAACCGTCCAACCGAATTGGTGAAGAAGGAAAGTGGTTTCGGGCTATCGCCTTCCTCTACGTCGAGCAGCGTCGTTCTGCCACCGATCAGCGAGACCGGCTTGTCATCAGTAAGCATCAGCGTACCCATTGCGGTAACAAAGGCATCGGTACCGATCCGCGCCGCATAGCCGCTCTTGTAAGACGGATACACGCGGAACACACCTGTGCCAACATCATAGCCTGTGGGTGGATCCTCGACATCATATTGAACCGATTGGGTGGAATAGGAGCCGAGGAAATTATTGACCGCTGACCCCAGGGCGCCGCTGCGGCTGATATAATTATTTTCGGCGAGCGATTGTCCGGCGACGACGCTGCGGTCGCCCAGATTCTCATGGGCCGAGAGCAGCATGAAGCTGTCGTTGATCCGTCGGCCAATACCGAACATGCCATCAGCAAAGGCCAGGGTCGTGCCAACGCGGGCCGACGTGGCGTTCACGGCGCCGAAATCGGAAAGGCTGGGTCCAAAGCTGGCATGGCTGACCGACGCATCGAAGCGGTTTGCGCTATATGCGGCATAGCCTTGCGCGCGAGCGTTGTTATTTTCGTGAGCGACGACAGCACCGAAGCCCAAGCTATTGAGTTGGTTCAGTCCGCTTTGGTTATAGGAAACTTCCTTGAGATCGTCGCGGCTTTCGTATCGCGCTTCGGCCCTGCGCCGGTAATCTGGCTGGAATACCAGCCCAACGCTAACGCTGAATCCATTGTCCTCGGCAAATGACGAAGAAATTTTCGCGTAATCTACGCCTACTCTGAATGTCCATTTTGGATTCAGGCGATAATAGCCGGTTGTTCCAATGCGGTAACTATCGCCCAACCCGTTACGACCTTTGAGATAGCTTGCAGTCGTTGTCGTCAGGAACTTCATGTTGAATTGCCGAGTATATTGCGCGGATAACGAGTACGCAATCGTATTGGTGCCATCCAAATTGTTCAGCGTCGAAAAATTGGGTGACGTATAATCAGCACGAAGGGTGAAGCCATCGGATAAGCCGCCACGGTCTATGAAATGTTGGTAACTGATTCCGCCTACGAAACCCTGACCCGCAGAATCCGAGTTGCTTGCCCCCGCGTCCAGAAGCAGTCGTCCGCCATTACCTAGCACAAATTGAGTCTGACCAGTCAGCGTCTGCACGTTCTTGCTTGCCTGAAGGCCAACGCCGATCGCGGGCGCGTTAATAAAGGCCTTTCTGTAAAAGCCGGTGAAAGCTATCTCGCCACGATAGTCTGGCGCGCGACCGAAACTCTCGCTTTGCAGGCCGAAATAGGCGCCATATTCATGATCGCCTGGATCAAGATCAATCGGATCAAGATATTGTTGATACGAGAGGTTCTGGATCGCTCCGCTATCATCAGAGACCTGTATGTCTATATCATTGCTACCGGCAATAAGCGGCAACGAACTAAAATCATATCGACCGGGCTGAAGGCGAAGTTCACGATAAAGTGATCCATTGCGCAAAAAACGAACCGTTGAATCCCGCTGAATGATCAGTTGCCGGTTAGACTGCAAGATCGCAGAACGGAAGATGTTGAAGCGCCGCTTTTGCCGCGCAACACCAACACCGCCCATCGACACAAAAGATTGCTGACCGCGGGTTTCCGGATCCAGATCGCCCAGATACCAGCGGCGGTAGTTTTCGGGCTGATCGTATACCAGCCGTGCATAGTTGCGCGAGAACTTGTAGGATTCGCCCGCGCTACCAAAGCTCTGTGCGAATTGCGCATCACCTTCGAACACCACCGGACCCACACGCACCGCACCATCAATATTTACTGTTGGCGGAACAGTTCGAGAATCTTCCCAAATATATGTGGTGGCTACACTTAAGTTCAAAAAGCCGGACAGACTGGCTTGTTCCAGAGAAATGTCGTTGATATCGTCTCGCGGCGGTGCAAACAGGTCCTCGGTTGCACGTTGTTCTGGCGACACTTCCACCACCACGACAGCAAGGCTGCTTGGGTCATAGGTCAGCTGTACGCCCGTCGTCGCCAGATTATCGGGCCCGAAATGGGTTAGTGAGCCGAGTTTTTCCGTTAGGCCACTGTGAGCGTCGTCATTGAGAATGGGAAGCATCAGCGACAGAAATGTTCCCGATTCAATCTGAAACCGGTCATCAGCCGTCAAAATCAGCGGCACATCGCCTAAACTGCGGTTTTGAAAAGTCAGCGGCACCGTCATCTCGATATCGCGATCGTATGGATTTATGTCGGGACGACCATGCGCGCCAATGGGATATTGTGGCTGGATCGGCTGTGTCGGTTCAACCGGCATGGGGTCCGGCGTTTTCCCGCCAGGAAGCGGGATAGTCATAGGTGGACTTTCCGGCGAGGTCTGTGGGTTGCGGTTGCGCGTGTCCGGCAACGGTATCGAAACCTGTGCGAGCATACTCGCTGACCATGTCGGGATTGCTGACTGCGCGACCGCGCCTCCAGACCATAATGCTATCGGCGCAACCGAGCACAGTAGATATCTAATTCTCACTGTTTAAACGACAGTTCAATCGGACCTGAGCCAAAGCCGGGGACGGGCAAGCGGAAAACCCGCTCGCCTTGAGCAGGAACAAATCCTGTGCCGATGACGCGGCTTAATTCTTCCGGACTCAGGTCTACGCGCAAAAACTTCCCTTCCTTGTTGGTGCCAACAAGTTGCCAGCTGAAGTTCGACATCATTGCATGACGGCGACCATCATTGCGAAGCGTAATGGCCACACCTTCCTGCATGGGAGGCTGCTCTGCTGCACCCGGCAGGGCTGGCGGCTGATAAAAGACGGGGGCCACATTGGCCGCTTTGACATCTGGAGTTGCGCCAGGGGGAGCGACAACGACCAGCGCGCGCATATTATAAAGAATCTGGACTTGAGCATTGGCTGAATCGGTGGTCGTTGGCTCCAGTGTGACCGGCAATTGTTCAACGGATACATAATATGCTTGCGACGTATCTGGCTCCGGTGCGCCCAGCCATTGCAGGCGTACGACCTGGCGTCCACCTGCGGGCAAAATGCCTTGCGGAGGAAAAATCAGGAAATCGTCATCGGCCGGCGTTTCGGTGATCACGCCATCAGCATCAATATCCATCCGGAATACCCGGGTTTCAAAAGCGAGATTGCCAGTGTTTATATTTTGAACTTCGATACGGGCGGTAGCATCCGTGCCACGCGATTCCATCTCGATTACCATCGGAGACACACGCATCGCGAATGTCGGGGTTGCCAGTGCAAATACAGCCGCGGAAAATGCCACAAGCAAACTTGCTCGCCGCTTGAAAACCGTCAAAAATGTCATTGATTTTGCCCCTCAATCCCTACGCACTATCACTAAACACAACCTAGTAAAGAAAGGGGAAAGACTTCTCTTCCCCCTTTCTTTTTCAACATATCAGGAGTTAGAGCGCACGAAGCGTCAGTCTCGTGCTGCCCCGATAGTTACCAGCTACAAGGCCCTTCGACGTGATGGCTGGCGCTTCAATATCGATTGTCATGTTGGAACGCCATGCGCCTTGCTGAATGGTCACAGCCAGATCATTAGTGTCTGCTTCAAGAGTCTGCGCAGATCCTGGTGCAACAACACCGAAACCAACACCAGTCCAGTTTGCTTCAACGCTGTAAGGAATGTTGGCCTGGAACTCGTCCGAGTCATAGCCGCTTGCTGTGTTGTTGATCAGGCCATTGACGTCGCTCTTTGTGATCGAAACTTCGTTGTTGAAGTTGCAACCGGCGGTCAGCGTTTCGATTGCAGCAGTCGCAGGGCCAACCATTTCAAACGCACGATTGACATTTTCATTGTTGCCAGTGCGAACACCGATAACGCCGAAGTCAATGTCGCGAGCTGCATCGTTATTGCCCGAGTAGAACGAGCAATCCTTGTTGACCGAACCCGACAGACGGAAAACCACGTTTACACGACGTGTTGCGGTTTCCGAGTCAGCCGGAGCAGAAGCTGCTGCTTCGTAGCGGGTACCCAACTGAAGGCCCAGATAGAACGCATCAGCAAGCTGTTTGTCGGATGGTAGGATTGGAAATCCTAAAAACAGGTTTGGAGCGGTCGACGGATTTGTTGTCGTGGTTCCACCGAAGGCAGGGCTTGCATAGTGACGTTCACTTGTCTGTGCCGCGGCAGGAGTCGCCAGAGCAACAAGAGCGATAGCGGCAGCTGTGCCGCAAAGGATATTTTTCATAATCATACTTCCTTTTGTTAAACCGCCCCCCTGTTAACGGGATACGGTCTCGAGTTCGCATCGGTTGAGTCGCAAACCAGAGGGGCATCGATGCCTGCCCTTCCAGCGTAATTCCGTCCACGGACCAGCCCGCAAACGAATCTCAGATCGGAGAAACCGTGATCGTGATCATCTCCGAATAATCTCCAGCCAGTAATCCGGCCTCGCCCGAAGGTATGCCGAGCTCGACGCCCAGGACCATACCGTCAGTGGCGATGCCGCCGTTGCTGGAAATCACGCCGCCGGCCAGAAGCTGACGGCTTGAAAAACTATGGCTGAGCATTTGCGTGGCCGGGTGGCGCACGGGCATCTCAACGGAAAGGGAATAGGGAAGCTGGCCGCCATAGGGCCCCTGACCACCCGGCATGGTGCTGTGCGTCAACGCACCCCGCTCGCCGTTGATGGTCATTGTAAATGGCATGTTGCAATTGAAGGCGACCTGCGCGCTGCGGTTGAGACCGCGGCGTTCGAGATTGCCGAAATCCATATCGGCAATGCCGCCCATGGAACAATATTCTCTGATCGAACCGTTTACCGCGATATCGATCGAGTGTGCGTTGTCGATTTCATTGGCGTTGGCTGGTGTGGCTATTGCCATCGCTGCGAACGCGAGATGGATAACTCGCATGACTCACTCCCCCTAAAAACCGAGCGGTCCATATGCGGATTCTTGGCGTAGAAACCTTTGGACTATTCCGTTTTCGTTCTGGGAGTCGCGACCCGACTCACTCCCGATTTCGTTAATAAAGTGTTAATACAACGGATTCGGCAGGTTACAAACGGGAAAACATTGAAAGTTATAAAACTTTTGATTGTGAATCAGGGAAATTATGCACGGAAGTCTAGATTTTCTACCACTTTAGTTAAAAAACCACAGATGGATAAACAGTGTTATAATTCAAGGGATTGTCCAAAATTGGGACGATCGGGCGCTGAATCTTACGCCTTTTTTTAACCATATGTTGCGAATCAGTCCGATTAGGGTCCCAAATCGGCGATACTCGTCCTTGCGCATCGCATGGAGATATGACTGCGCGAAATCGCAATGCCGCCTTTGGGCGGACAAGGGGCCGCTGGTTCATGAAGCGTTGGCGCATGCCTTTCTGGTTCACGACATCATAATGGAGCCATTATAACGCGCATATTATTCCGCAATGCGCTGAAGCCGATCTCCGGCTGCGAGGCAATAGTCGCGGCTTCTTGATGCCGGTTCAGATATCGTCGATCATCTCGGCGAGGGTTGCCAGGCATTCGCGGGCGAGCAGATTGCTGCGTTCGGGAGACCAGCCCTGCTCGGCATCGGGCAGATCCCGATTGTCCTTGAACGGCATTTCCAGTGTCATCGCGACCGCGCCGAACCGTTCGGCGAGCTGATTGGTCGACATTGACAGGTTGGCCTTGCCCTCGGCGGCGGTCGGATAGCCGAGCGCCGTCTGGAAATCGGGCGTGCGTTCCGCGAGCCGGTTGCGGAAGCCGTGATATTTCTCCAGCTGGGCGGCGGTGATCGACGGTATGCCTTCGAATCCGGCGATGAAAACCGCCGGAATCGCTTCGTCACCGTGCACATCCATGGCGAAATCGACACCGCTTTCGTCCATCGCGTTGCGGACGCAGAGAACTTCGGGGGATTTCTCGGCGCTGGGCTCATGCCATTCGCGGTTGAGATTTGTACCTGCGAAATTGGTTCGTAAATGACCCATGCGCGAACCATCCGGGTTCATATTGGGGACGATATGGAACCGGCATTGCTGCAACAACAGCCGTGCCTGGGGGTCTGCGGGATCGGTCAGCATCTCCAGCGCGCCTTCCATCCACCATTCGGCCATGCTCTCGCCTGGATGCTGGCGGGCATAGAGCCAGACCTGCTTGTCACCGCTGCCCAGTTCCAGACAGTCAATCGGCTGGCCTTCGAGACTATGGCCCAAGGTCCGGACCGCTACGCCTTCAAACCCTGCGGTTTCGGCGATCAGGTCGTGATGGCGTTCCATGCTGTAAGGCGCGAAATAGGCGAACCAGACGATATTGCTGGCTGCGGTATAGCGAATCGACAAGGTGCCACTCGCTTCGTCATAGCTGCTCGGCGCGCGGCCCCAATAGTCGCGGTCCTCGCTGACACAGGCATCATAATCGGGCCAGCCCTGAGGATAGGCCGATTCCTTGAGACCGCCAATGTCGAGCGCCAGTTCGTCGCCAATCTCGCAGGCCACGCGGAAATGGAACCATTGAAAAAACTCGCTGTCCTTGTCCTTGCGGAT
>TARA_R110001599_G_scaffold17379_1_pt1 | contig 25674 bp, 24 predicted proteins | sample TARA_R110001599 | Tara Oceans TARA_R110001599 (sample SAMEA4398360) | marine metagenome | biome: Polar Biome; feature: [MES] marine water layer (ENVO:01000295) within the mesopelagic zone...; material: water (ENVO:00002006), including particulate matter (ENVO:01000060) such as......
ATTACTGCCGGCATACACTAACCTATCGCAAATGCTGGAACCTCTGGCAGTTTCAGTGCGCGCGCGATGCACAGAGCATGCCAGCTTTGTTTTTCTCTCGTAGGGATTGGAGCACCCAAGGCTTTCCCAGGATTGGCTACTCTTGACGTGTCAAGGGCTACCCTCATGTACTTTAGATGGGTGTCCACTGACAGTTGACAAAGGGCCTTCAATTTAACTAAATAAGCGACGGCTCCTTAAATTAAGCTAAATTACCTTTGCCGGAGTAGGCATAATCTTTAACAGCTGCTCCTCCCAGAACACATCGTCGAAGACCAGCCGACGGAAAAAATCCATGTCGATGGGTCGTGGGTCGTTCTTCTTGCCGTTTATTTCCCAGTGGCCTTTCACTTCTTCGAGCCCCGCTTCCTTTTTGATACACCTAAAGGCCCACGCAGCGAGCAGTATTTGTCCTTCTGGGATCTCCGGGTACCATGCTTTTCCCAGCGAGGAGTGAGGTCCAAGGGTCTCCCCTGCCAGCCCACGAGGCTTTCTGCTGGGCCCCGGGTACAGGATGCTGACGCCATAGGACTCCGTGTTCCCCCAATCGGAGCCTCCACAATGCTGGGTTACAGCAGTCCAGGGAGATGTCAGGTAGAGGGTATCACCTCCAACCACGGCACTGTAGCCAGTCCCTCGGGGCTTGTTGACAGCCACCAGGAGGTCGAGCCACGGGTCCACTGCCATGCCGAGCTTCGCGTCAGGTCCTCCCGATGCCCAGTGGAGCACCCCTCTCTTGACTTGAGAACGGGGCCTGGACAGGGTCTTGAAGACCCCCCAGAGCTTCTCGTCGTTCAGGTTAAAGTGCATCATTTGATGTTCTTGGCCTTGATGTCAAGGATCTTCCTGCGTCTTGCCAAGTCGGCCTTCTCATCAGGGATAGCGATGGGAGCCCTTCCGAGTTCCGTCATTCCGAGCCTGACCGCTCTCTCGAACACAGTTGCGCTGTCCGGGCCCATGTCCTCCCTTATGATAGGGATAATTGACTTGGTGATACGGTTCCAAGAGGGGAGGATACGCCGCAGCAAAATCCCGTCCTGGTCTGCTACTGCCTTGGTCGCTCCTGTGATCCGGTCCTGCTTTATCTTCACATTGAGGGTATCCATAGGGTTGTGGTTCATCCCTGCCCAGTTGCTGAGCTGGCTTATGGATTGGAGTGCCTCGTACTCCTCTGGGCGAATCTTAATGGGACCGTCGTAGCCGCTGTACTGTGCCTCGGCATTGCCACTCGCATAGAGCAGGAAGGGGTCCATGTACCGCGTAACGGCCTTTATGGCGTCAGCCTTGGCCTTGTACCAGCCATCCCTCGTCGTGGGCTCACTGAAGCCCCTGCGGACGCCATAGGAGACCGTCAAGGCAGCGTGGATGGTGGATGCCATGAGGCCCATGCTGATCATCTCAGGAATGGAGTAGGCCATGAACCCCGTGGCTGCTCCGAGCTTCCGGTAGCCCCGCTCCCGCTCCTCCTGGGTGGCGTTCTTCATCACAAACACCTGGGCGCTGTCATTAGCAAACTTGGGCTTCTTTCCGCGGGCTTCCTCGTCCGACGCACCTGCCCCCACAACCATTGTACCCTTCTGGATGTTCATCATCCGACGAGCCTTAGTAGGGTTTCCTACGACTGAGATCGTGTGAGTCATAGCATTCTTCCACATGGAAGCGAACATCATAAGGGGAACCTTAGACATCGCTGCGTTGGTGAAGATTGCCGGAGGGTAGGCCCAGTCAAAGTAGGCCTCCCGCGTAAGCCTCCCAGCCTGACTTCCTGTCATCCCTTTGGATGCCCGGGAATGGAGGAACATGCCAATGCGCTGGTTCTTCTCAAGCTGGTCCATGCAAGAGGCCCAGTAGTCTGTCTTGTTCATACCTCGGTCATACAAGGCCTTCAGGCTGAGGCTACTATTGACGGTGACCTCCTCCCCTTCCCGGACGGAGCGTGCAGAAGCTTTCTCCAGCAGGAACTCTCGGGACTTGGTCTCGAAGACACCTTCCTCCAGCATCTCTTGAAGGAGCTTTCTCTTGGTTACAACCTCACCACTGCCAAGCCTGAACATGTGGTCGGGGGGAATAACCGCGTCGTCGAGCATTCCCCGAATAACAGGGTGGCTCCCTGCTATGATAGCACTTGGCCTTGAGCTTGCGTGGACATCTCCTGCCAGTCGGGCCCTACGCATCGCCTCCACAGCATGTGCATCCAGGATGTCGTCCCCTGTGTTAATCAGGGACGTACCTTTCTTCCCACCCAGAAGCATAGGACGCCGTATCCCGCGAACACCATCTAAGGACGCTGTCAGGGCAGTGGTAGCATCAGCGGAGCTGAAGGACTGGGTCAGGGCTCCGTGGATGTTGTTAACAAAGTAGCTGGGCCTTGGCAGAAGAATACCTGAAGTCATGGACTTACGCAGCAGGCGTACCGTCGTGTTTAGTCGCATGCTCCAAGGGGTGAGGTCAACGCCAAGCTTCCAGGTAGTCCCCAAGTCTTTGGCCTTGAGGGCCCAAGCAAGGTCCTGGGAGAGCGCATCCATCAAGGGCCGGGGCACGATGGCTTGGAGCCCTGCTTCGCTGTCTTTGACCAGTGAGAGACCCCAGGTAGCCCCGTCTCCACCTTTCTTGGTAACGGCGACAGAACGGAGGTTCTCGAAGTTGATGCCCATGCGCTCAGACAGGGCCCGAACTTCTGTGATACGGGCGAGGGTCTCGTTGCCTCCACCTATCTTCTTGACGGTCTGGCTACCTGCGCTGTTGCCGAGCTTCTCAGCTGCAGCCAATGTGCTCAGGTCAAAGCCTGCCTGCTGCAGGGACAGGCGCTCAATCATACGCTGGTTTGAGGATGCGTTAATTATCCCATTGGCAAAGGTCTGCTGGGACTTTAGGTCCAGCTTGCCAGCAGTCGCAGTCCCTCCTGTCTGGTTAAGCCGAGCAACCATGTATTCGTAGAGGTCAACACGGAGAGGATCTTCCTTGCGGATGATACGGATAAGCTCCTTGACCATGGCACCTGTGGCGTCCCCTACCTGGGAGCCAGAGCCCAGGAACGAACGGGCAATTACCTTGAATGACATGGTGCCCTTAAGCTGCTCGTCGGACAGGTTCCTAAAGAACCTCATGGCCTCCTGGAGAGGAGCCTCTGCTCCAGCTTGCCCATACAGGGAGCCTGCACTCCGGGGGTCTGTGCTGAGAAGCCCTTTGATACCGTCAATAATTGCGTTGGGGTCTTTCTCTCCCGCCTTACGGGACTTCTTTAGTACGCTCGACAAGGCATCCAGGCCTGCATCACTCTGCTGGAGACCGTATCGCCCCGCGTTGTAAAGATCCGTCCCTCCCACAAACTGGAAGAAGCTGCGCATACCACTATCTTTAAGCCCCTTAAAGAAACCTTCCGCTGCGGCCATGACCTTGTAGGTAGCGCTGAGGTTTACGTCGGAGATGAGGTTCACGCCTCGGGTGCGACCGGAGTAGGCGCTCATGGCCCAGGCACTTAGATCGTCCCCTGCCCCTTGTGTCGCAACCCAGCGCATGGCATTGGAGGACTCAAGCTCGTCCAAAGCCTTACCAGCTACCAGCTTCCTCCCCTCGGGTATGCGCTTAAACCGGGCCAGCTCATCTGCTCCAAGCATCTTCTCAACGTACTGGAGCTTCTCCGGCACTCCCATGCCCTCAAACCGAGCGAACTCCACAGGGAGAGGCTTAGAAGCGGGCACGAGGAGGTCCCCTCGCCTCAGAATAACCTGGGCTTTCTCCAGCCCCTCGATGGTGGTCCTAAGCGAAGCTGCAGCCTTTGCTGAGTTAGAGGATGCCGACATGGACTTGCGGGCTACTCCTGCAAGAAGCTCAGCCTGTTCGTCAATAGAGAGGATTGCCTTCTCAACCAGGACCCCTATGGACTTCTTTTCCTTGGTAGCAAAACCTCGGAGTTCTTCCAGCTGCTTCTTCTGCGCCGAGACCGCGTCCCGGGCTGTCTTACGGAGGCTCTTTAGCGCATCGAGGCCTGCAGCCTGTCCGTGCCGGGTGATACGAGCAGAGTGAGTGTTGATCTTCCTCACGGCTGCAGCCATCGCAGCCTCGTCTCCAGAGTCTGCTGCCTTCCTGAAGGCAGCGAGCGCATCATCAAGGGCAGCTCTTGATTCACTAAGCTTAGCTACAGGCTTGAGAGGGGCCTTGCCCATCCTCCCGATGCTCTCGAAGGTCTGAATCTGGAGGTCCAAGATCTTCTCTGTAACGGAGCTGGCGAATGCCCGGTGCTGGATGGCCTTAGCTTCCATCTGGTAGGCTGCCACCCTCTCAGGCGAACCCCGCTTCCCTATGAGAGATGCAGCGGGCTTGTAAGGCTTTGCCTTGCGTGGACGCTTACGTGCCTTGGCAGAGTTCCAGGCCTCCGTCTCCGCTGCGCTCTTTGCTGCCTTTGCCTTCTGAGCCTTCTGCACAGCTTGGAGGTTCAGGGCGGTGGTCTCCGAGATGCCGAGGCCTGCTCGGGATTCTGCAACCTGCTTGGCCAAGGCTGCATCAAGCTCGTCTGCCTTCGACAGGTTGTCGTTGATGCCCTTGAAGATAGCCCGGGTGTTCTGGGTATCGGGTACCACGGCAACGGAGCGCATGGCCTCGTCTACGCGGTTGCGCATGACTGTAGTCATTCCAGAAAGGTCAAGGCCTTCCAGGTCAATAGGCTTTCCAGACTCCACGGCCTCGTCAACACGAGCCAGGACGGCCTTAGCAATCTCTGTATCCTTCACAGCAGGCTTAACAAGCACGGTCCCCTTGACCGACTTGTAACCTTTCCTGGCAAGTCCCGCGCCTTTGATCAGACCCATGAATAGGTCGGGGGAGGCTATCGCTACTGTCATAGGGCCAAGAACCCGGCCTGCTATCTCCTCGGATGTCCACCTTTCCCCTTTACCTGTCCGTGCGAACACAGCATCGTCGAGGACCTGCCCTGCGCTGTTGCCTTCTTTGTAGGAGTCGTACCCTCCTACATAAGCCTGATAGGTGTCGTAGGGAGATCTCACGAGGGAAACATTCATATGCGCTATCATCCCAGTGGGGGTGACCTTCATGTTGTCTGCCATGGTCTCTGTAATGACATCGGAAGAGGCCTCAGATACTCCCGCTTTCTGCAGACCCTGGTCTACAAGGTTTGAGGTCAGGTCAATAAAGCTTTCGCCTGTGAGCACCTTAGAAGCCAGCCAGAAGGCCGACCGCTCGGGGGAGACCATATCTTCAGCCGCAGACTCAAAGCTGGACCTGTTGCTGCGTACAAGGTCAATAGACTTGGTCCCGGAGAAAGCCTCCTCTCGGGCTTCCAGGTAGTCGTAGAAGGTGACCTCTTCCCCCTTTCCTCTCTTCTCATCGAGGCTGGCCTTTGTGGCCTCTCCCACTGAAACGAAGGGGTAGACTACGTCCTGGGCCAGCTTTGTTACGACGTTAAAACCACCAGCTTCCCAGCCAGTCTCTGGGTACAGCATCGCAGCAAAGGCTCGCGTTGGGACCACTCCGACTTTGGCAGGGATGCGTACATCTCCTGCTTCGTTGAAGAGACCCTCGACTCTAAGTACACCCGGCAGAGCCTCTAAGCCCGTGTTTATTGCCCCGCCCACTTCTTTCTTGTACCCAATCGCGTCCATAGGGACGGACCAAACGGACGCGCCAAAGTCCTGAGCGAAGTTCAAGGCCTGACCCACAGCGCGCTTCCCTTCAGGGAGCTTGCCCTCGGACAAGGCAAGGGTGTCCTTCGAGATAGTCAAGGCTGCAGGTGCTCCTCCCTTTGTAGAGCCTGACATCTCGCCAACCCAGGCGGTGGCAAGGGACTTGGCTTCCATGTTCAAGGCCTCTCTCTTGGAGAGGACGTACTCCGGGGTGAGGGGGATGCCCGCTGCTTTGCGGCCTTCCTCTCCCTTCTTCATTAGGGCCTTCCGCACCTGCCCATATACGGCGCTGTACGCGGCCAAATCCTCTGCTTCCCCTGGCTTAGGGACGTAGGAAATCTCCGTCCCGAGTATGGACTGGAGGTTCTGTGGGACCATCATCTTCCGGGCGTCCTTAGACTCCACGTTCATGAAGTCAAGGTCGTCCGCGCTTCCAACCGATTCGTCAAACTCGGGGGTGGCGGTGTACTTATCCGATTCCAGGGACGCTCGCTTGATGGTAGGCCGTGCCTGAATCTCCGTCCCATCTGCCCGACGGGCGAGCTGCCCCGGTTCTGGGACGAAACGTCCAGGTCGTAGAGCCTGCGGGGCAATGGAGTCTGGGGCCTCTCCCCGGAGGGGGATCTCCGTCCCATCTGCCCGACGGGCACGCTCTCCTGGTCCCGGAACAAAGCGACCTCCTGGGGAAGGAGCCTCGGGCTCAGCAGCGGGTTCCTCCGCTGCAACCTCGGGTACAGCCCCCACATTGAGAGAGGGGTTGGAGCGCCCCGCCATTTTAAGGCGGATGAGGTCGATCTTTTCTTGCTGCGTCATAGCTCAGTGGTTAACCCACGTCGCTTCCTCCCGCCACCTTTGCCGCTTCCGAAACCCCAACGGCCCTCTTCATCCGGTTACGGAGCCCACTACGATCAAGGCCAGATTCCAGGTTCTCCTTCCTCTTCTGAGCGAAGTCCTTATTCCGTGTCTGGAGTCCCGCGTTTAATTCCTTATTGTATTGCCCGAGAGCTTGCTTATCCGAAGCTGTCTCATACCCACGAGAAGTTCGGTAGGCGGCGAACTCAGCGCTTTCTAAGATTTGCTTCCTGGCGGCTTGTGACTCGTCAAGCTCCGGCTGGTCCTGGATTTGTGTCAAAATGTTCTGGAGCTTAACAAGTCCGTCAGGCTCTTCCATCTGGCTTTTATCGCTGGTTACCAGGAACTTGCTGTTGTCCATGGTCTCGGTTTTGGCATTACCCTCTTCATCAAGAATAGGGTTGCCCTGGGCATCAACCTCGTCTCCTGCGCCGAAGTACTTCTCTTCAAGCTCGCGCTGGGCTTGTTGCGTCTTCTTTGTGCTGAGGCCTCCATAGCTCATGTGCAGGAGCTGCTTGTCCTTCTCGGACATTTGCTTATAGTCGGCCTGCTGCTTCGCGATGGCATTCGCCCCCAGCTGCGTGGCCAGGGCTGGGTCTATCCCCTGGTCTCTATACAACTGCTCGACGTTCACCCCATGGAACGCAGCCACCTCTAAGTTCTCATTATGGGCTCTGACCATATCTTCGTCTGTAGCCGTAGCCATCCACTCGCGATCACCGTGCTTCTGAACCGTTGCAGCCGTTACAGCATCAAGCTCCTCTTGACGCAGACCTATTTCCTCTGTTGGGAGAGCCCCAAGAACAGCTTGGTCACTTGTCGGGAACTCCTCAAGGCCAGCGTATGCTGCTTCTTTGCTGGTCTGGTCTTCCACGTTCTTTGCCAGCCGCTCCTGGGATCCGGTGTCTTTTACCCACTTTCCCTTAAAACCATCAATAGGGCTGCCCTCGGTTGACGACGTTTTGTCCCTTTGCCTTTCGAGCAGCGTCATGGAGAACCGCAGGCCCGCAGCCTTGGCGTTATTTGCTGCAACGCTGGCGGATGCAGCAGCCCTGAAGTTACCACCTGCGTAAGCCAGATCCGAAGAATAGCGCTGGGTCGCGGAGTTCAGCTGGGTGCTGAAGTACTCCTCTTCCATATCGGCCATCTTTTTTACGATGTCCGCAGACTCCTGGGCCTTCTGCACTGCCGTCTTGACTTCAGGGTAGAGGGGCCGCGCATTCACAGCGTCTGCAATAGAGGCACCTCCCCTTACGTCGGCAAAAGCTCCACCTGTCTGCAAAGCAAACTTAGCCGCCTTCCTACGATTGGCCGTCTTTAAGGCCTGTCGCATATCCAGCTCTTTCTTGGAAAACTCTTCAGCCATCTTTTATCCCATAATCTTTTGTGCGCCGGTCATGATAGTTCCGAGACCTTGGATCGTGTACTCCGTACCCTGCTGGCGACGACGTGCATCTTCCAGGCGCTGGTTCTCTGCGTTGGCCATGGCCTCGGCTCTACGGCCCGAGAGCGCCGCTTCCTTGTAGGCATCTACCTTGGCTTTGACATTTACCTTTGCAGCTGCAGCTGTATCTGCTGCTCTGCTTATGCCCTTCTGTAATTGGGACTCGTTAACGGAGCCCGACCCAGCGGCTGCAGCATTCTGGGCCAAGGCAACAGTCTGACCTTTAAGGGCAGCAGCAGCAGCGTTCTCGCCTTCTGCTTGGAGTGTCTGGGTCTCCGCTGCGGACACGTCTTTCCCATCAAGGGACTTCTTCAGCTGCGCCTTTGCGTTTTTCCGCAGAGTTCGGTTAATGCCGAGCTTGCCCTTGTCCATCCTGTTGTCGCCTAAAGCCATCCTATCCTCCCGTCAAGTGGTTAAAAAGCACCCGGGAGTTCTTAGCCCTGGCTCCCTGGGCTTGCGTCTGCTGGCGGGACGGAGCTGAAAGCTGTGCTGCTCCTTTGGCCGCTATCTTGGCAGCGCCATCCGCAGCCCCGGCCAAGGCATCACGGTCAAGGCCAACGTCAGACATCTTGCCTTCTACACCTTCTTGTAACTCAGAGAGCTTGCCACCTGCCTTGCCTTTCAGCTCGGCGAGCAGCTCCGCGTCCTTGCCGCCAGCCTTGCCAGCGACCTTGCCAGCGAGCTTACCCCCGGCCTTGCCAGCGGCCTTGCCAGCGGCCTTGCCAGCGACCTTGCCAGCGACCTTGGCAGCGAGCTTGCCTCCAAGGGCCTTGCCGACTGAGGCGAGTATTACACCAAGAGGCATCTACTCGCCCTTTCCAGTGACGGGCTTGTAAGACCAAATATCACCGGGCTTCGTTGACTTACCGGCAAAGTTGTTAGGGTTATTTTGACCAACTCCAGTTACTTCTGCCGATAACTTGCCCATCGCTGCTGTAATCTGGGCAAGGTAGGCAGCAGCTTGGTCTGAGTTCTCGACAACCCAGGCCTGGACCTCTTCGGGGGTCTTACCTTCGACAGCCTCAGCGAGCTGGCTCATGGCCGGGATCGCGGGTCCACGCTCAGCAGGCTCCGTCCGCTCTGGGGTATCGCCTGGAGCAGGGCCCTCAGCAGGCTCCGTCCGTTCTGGGATATTACCTGGAGCAGGACCCTGGGGTCCAGCCTCCTCAGCCATCATGTCTGCCTCGTCGGCATCGCCCTCTTCCATCATCTTCATGATCTCAGGGTTGGTCGCTGCGATGGCATTGAAGGCCTCGGCGTTAGACTCCTGGGTGACCTTTACACGCTTGCCCGTTTTTGGGCTTGTTGCGTAGAAGACAACGTCTTCGATGCGGTCGCCTTCGCCGAACTTAGCGGAGTACGTCCACGGGTCATCCTTCGCCTGCCATTCATCGTAGCTGTCGGACTTCATGGCCTTGGCAACTGACAAGTTCTTTTCTTCGTTGTAGCCCACTTCAGGAGACTCGAAGGCAGGACTTTTCCACATCTCTCCGCCTTCGTCGTCCTTCTGGTCTTTGGCCTCGTCCATCATGGCACCTTTGACTTCCATCTCTTCAGCAGGAGTCTCGTCCCCGACGTTCTTTACGTCGTTGTCGTTGCTCTTTCCTTCTTTAATCAGAGCGGAAATCTTCTTGAACATTTTAGGCTTACGCATGGGGACCTCGAATCCGGGAAGTGTTGGGGGACTCCTAACCTACTACTTGATAAATGTCCAGTCCATGTAGCGAGACTTTATACGAACAGTACGCCCTGTTGTAAAAACACGGAGCGATGCAGTGTGATTCCCTCGCGCCAGGGGGTTGACATCTCCATTAGGAGTCCACTCAGCCAACTGTGCAGCGGTAAAGACTGCTGTGAACTCCCAGACCTGAAAGTCCGGGTGGTTAACTTGGTTTTGGGCTTCTGAGTTCTTGTAGTCGTTCGAGGGAATGCCGGTAGACTGGGCTCCGCGGAGCCTTTTCATAATGTAAGGGTGAGGTACGCCATTGATAAAAAGACGCATGGCTCCAATGTACGCAGCTGAAGCACCTACCGCTCCTGCTACATCATCAATGGCCCCAGAGGAGTTGTACCTGCGGTCGCCAGCGGAGTTACTGGTTCCGAGAGAGCTTCCACCCAAGAAGTAGGAGACCCTAAAGGTCAGGCGCACCCGGTGTGAGTCTTCGTATACGTTCGTCATCTCGGCAGAGCAGCCGGGTATGGTCAAGTACGCGGCTTCATCAAGCCCTGTTTTTGTTGCGTTGGAGTCGGTATAATCCAAGGGCATAAACGTCCAGGGGGACGCATTCTGGTAGTTTGGCCAGAGGAGGTCCCCACAGAAGTCGATATTGGCGTTGGCTCCGTAGGACTTGCCTCGGGTAAGGCTCCTTCGCTGGAGGTGCGTTCGTGCTACCTTGAATCCTGCACTTAGGTTACTGGACTCAATAGACCCATTCATTTCCTCAAGCAGGTTGACCTTGGCGTTTGCTTCGGCTGCAGTAGGAGTTGAGTTGGTGTTAAAGGCTGTGGGGTTCAGGTCAGTTATTGTTGCCATGACTACGCGCCTGTGAAGGGGTCTAAAGACAGGTTCCAACACCCAAGTCGGGCAGAAGCAAGCTGGAAGGTAGTGGCCCAGTTCTCAGGGGCAGGATCGGGGACAGAAGTGTGGGCGAAAACCAAGGAGACCTTGTTCAGGATAACCTCAGCTGGGTCCAGGGCATTGCAGACAGCTGCGTTCACATTGCAGCGTATCTGCATAGTGTCCCCCAGTACGTTCCCTGGCCAGCTCCCTATAGAGGAGGGGACGACAAACCACCGAGTTCCCAGCTGTACTGCAATTCCTATGTAGAGAGGAGTGTTGGGGGGCACGAGCGCTTGGGTTCCGTCATCTCCCATGCTTACCTCCACATACCCGGAGACTTCAATCGTCATATCCCCGACTGCAAAAGGGGTGCCGGAGCCGTAGTTGATTCCGCTGGGGAAGGTGATTTCGGCTGCGTCTGCCGTTACATTCAAAGGGGCAAGAATGGACCAGCCTGGGTTAACGGAGGCTCCGTAAGGGGCGTTTGTTCCCGTAGTCCGCATCGGGCTACTACCCAACCTCCAGTCATAGAGAGGAAGCAGCTTCCCTCCGTGAACAGCAGTCTTTACTCCGTTCTGGTACAACTCGAAGCCAGGAGCAGTGGAGTGCCACCCGGATTTTTGGTAGACCCCAGGTTGTCCTATGGGTCCCTCCAGTGGATCATACTGGGGGATGTGCCTGTGGTTAAGGGCTCCACGCCGTAGGTCTGTGCTGGCTACATTGTTAGCACGAACTACGGTAGCCTGGATTTCCTGGTCTGCCGAAGGAGAAAAGGGGTCTTGATCTTTTGCCATTATCGTACACTAACCCGGGCTCGAAGGTTTGTGTAGTAGAATGTTATCTTAGCGTTTAGCTCCTTCTCTTCGAGCGGATGTCCTCCGAGCGCTTGTATGAAGTACACTCCTTGGAAGTTGGATACGCCCGAAGGAACAGGGAAGCTGACAGCCAGGGAGCCTTTACTGCGGAGATGTCCTACACCCTGCTCCATGTTGGCGGGCTCGGAGGCAGTGTCTTGGCCACCCACCACACTCTCTGAAACAAGGGTTCCGTTCCTAAGAACGCCAAACTTCACGGCTATCGGACGGATGCCTGTGCCTGTAGCGTACTGGAAGTCCAGGAATACACGGGCGATGCCGGAGTCATGGCGGATTTTATCACTTGAGTCAGGGACATCTGCCCACTGGTTGACACTGAAAACAGTATCCCCTGAGGTATGGTCCTGCTCGTACAGCGCCGTGAGCCTGGAATCGGAGAAGTTCCCGTCCCTCGCTGACCCCGTTGCTTCCTCCCCCCTGACACCCACTTCGTAGTCATTTTTCCGGTTCATTGCTGCCCATGAAGAAGCCCTTAAGTTGTGCTCGTTGAGGGAACCAATATGGTTTTGGAAAGGGCTCCAAACCCTTCTCCAGTCTTCGGGGTCTAAGACTTGGCTCGTTTGTACCTTTCTACCTGGGAATATTCTGGACATTACGCGGCCCCTCCTGGCATGCTGTTGTGGCCGATGTCTGTGCCAGGGGTCTGCTCGACGTACTTAATGCCGACGAACTCCGCATCTCCCGTGAAGGTGAAACGGATCTTAAAGCATTCGCAGTCGGGGACGTAGAGGTCTACCTTCTGCCAGAAGGGCCTGCGGCGGTCCCATCGAGTCGAGTCCTCCCCTCCTGGGTTGGTCCTCACGTCTTCGAGTACGCGCCGCTCTACGCTTCCATCCACAACAGCGGAGCCCCAGTAGGAGGCCTCATCGTCGGTAGGGTAGAGCTTAGGTGCTCCAGGCTCTCCCACATCGTTCTTTTGGATTACGCGCTCGCGCCAGTCCCTCATTAGTTCGAGCTTCATGTCCCCCCGATAGGTCTCCCTCATCAGAAGGAGCAGTCGGACGATCCCCGCCTTGGTGTCAGAAAGAGGCACCCGCATCCAGGCGGTCTCAATTACCGATTCCCTTAGCTCAGACGCGGAGGCAGCGACGGAGGTTGCTCGGTCCCTGTCCAAGACGTACACCGCCTGGAAGTCAGCCACTGGCGACCCCGTTATGGACATCTTTGCAGAGCCTAAGGCCAAGATCAGGTTCTCGTTGTTGCCCTGGGAGCACACAGCTTCAGCCAAAACCTCGTCTCTGAAGGACCATACGTCGCCGTTAAACACACAGCATTCGTTATTCCTTTCGCTTCCATCTACGGGTATCCAGCACCGGTACTCCCGGGAATCCGCGTCGTAAGCGCTCACGGCTCTACAGGCCCACTGAGTGTTAATACGAGATATGGTACGCCGTATGTCCTCGGAGATAGGGATAGGGCCCTCTCCTCCTGGCATCCAAGCAAAGAAGCCGCTCTCTGACAGCCAGACTACTGCTCCCCCTTCCAAGGTCTGGACACTATCTGGAGATACACAGCCCACAGAAGTGCTGATGGACTCCTCCAGGTTGCCTCCTGTGTCGTTTGGGCGGATGCGGAAGGTAGAAGTCCTGGTAAAGGCCAGGAGCCCGCCAGAGATGGCGTGGAGGGCGGTGACTTCGTTTGCGGTATCCGGGTAAATGCCTGAGTTCGGCATCATGGTTCCTGGGAATCCCGGGTAAGAGGACTGGATGCGTCCAGGGTCTCCCTTAATGTTGCCAATCCAGAGACGCCCAAGGGACCAGCAAGCCACCTTGAACTCCGGCATTGGGTCAACTTCTACTGCCTTGGAGCTGAGCCAAACATCGGGGATGTTGTCAGGGTAGAACGAGGTGGTAACACCCGGCAAAGTAACTATTGCAAGCTGCCCTGAAGCAGCGTAGTCGATTAGGTGGTAGTAATCTGGATCCCCTGAGTTATTCAGGTCCTTCGTGCGGTACAGGTTTACCCCTTCGAGGGGCTGAAGGTTCGTGAAGGCTCTGCGCCCAGGGAACCTCCAGGATAGCTGTACCTTAAGGCGCTCAGCTGACCGGGTCAGATTGGAATCGGTACGCCCGGAGCTTATGTTGTCCTCCTGGAAGCAGAGGACGCCATTGCTCGCAGCGCTAAGGGGGCTTCTATTGCCCCAGATGTCCTGTAGCTGGGCTTTGCATCGCCATTCGCCTGCGTTAAGGGAGCCACCGTGGGGGTTTGCGCTGGAGCTTGTGTTTCCCGAAGGGTAGGGTTTAACTGTGCCGATACGGTTGGTTCCATATACGGGGGGCCACGCGATAACTCCTTCAGGAGAATCATCGTCAACCGCGTATTGAGTAGCAAGATGGTAGCCTCGGGTATTCCCGGTGTCTTGGTATTTCGAGGACGTGAACGAAGCGTGGGTCTGGGCTCCAATCTGGGGGCCCTTACCTTCTGGGGGAGCAGGAGACTCAGCGAAGCCTAAAGGTCCAACAATGTCCCCGTCAAAGAACTTAGCACTTCCGTAGCCGTCATCGTCCTGGGGAATAATAACAACCCCTGCTGGCGTTCCGACAAACTGGGTAAGGAAGTCTGCACCACGGGTCTTACGAAGAGGGAACTGGTAGGGGGCGGTACTAAGACCTCCATCCCCTTCAACTAACACCTTCCATCCGGTAAGCAGGGTTGTGTTGGCCCACCCCTGGTGCTCGTAGACTTTCTGGTTTACGTGGGCGAGGAGTATCTCCCTGCCCGACTCCAGCGTGTGGTGAAAGAGCCCCTCAATGTTTCCACTGAGCGCTTGCTCATTGTTCTCATACAAGCAGGGGCCCACCACAGACCGTAGGGTTCCTTCGGCAGTCCTGACGAAGTTGCGAATCTCTGCGCCAAGATCCTCGGGTGCGAGAACTTTCTCCGAACTCCCCCGTATTTCGAGGATTGGCGGCCTACGGTTGTGGTGGTTAAACACTTATTACTCAGACTTCTTAGCGTAGGTCTTCTTGGAGGAAGTCGCGACGGCAGGGGCCTTGCCCTTGTAGTGCTTTCCTGCAACAAAGACGGCAGCGAGACGGGTAGGCTTTGCAACCAGGGCGAAGTGGGCGAGGCCCTCACTTCCATCCGATACGCTCAGGTCCCCTTGCTTGTGGTTACGGAGCACACCTTGCATGCCACGGCCAGGAGCAACGGAGGCCTCAGTGGAGATGCAGACACACTCCAGTACAGAACCATCGCGGAGGATGCTTTGGTAAATTGCGCCAGCGATAAGAGGGGGTGTCACAAGCTTGTTCATAATGTCCTACGACTCTATCTTTGAGGGTCTATCGTTCCGGTATTGGAAGCGACGACGTTGTCCAGAGCTTCCTCCAGGGCGGAGGGAGATGATGCGGCTGCGAGGGATGGCAGACGCCGTCCTACGCATAACCCCTTCCAGGGCCATCTGGTAGTCAACAAACGCTTGGCGGGAGTACGAGGTATTTCCCTGGGCCTCGTATAAGTAAGCTTTGGCCAAGTGAACGAGAAGATCCACGGCCATAACATCCACGTTAGGAATCTGGGTTTCGGACTTCAGCGCCGTCAACTCCTGGACCCCTCGGATGATAAGCTCGTACCGCTGGTCTCCAGCGGGGTAAACCTTCAACGAAGGCTGGACGCTTCCATATCCAGGAGCAGGGGAGTTCCTGTCAGGGGTAACGGAGCCGTTGTCAACGTAGGTCCCTATATCCGCGGGGACTTCGTCCAGCAAGTAGAAGCGGGAGTCGAAGTCGAGGGAGGCATCTGATGTGAGACGCCGACGCCAAATCTGAACCCGGAAGCCCGAACGGTGCTCCCTTAAAGAGCCTGCCCCGTCAAAGCCTTCAGCAAAGTCGAAGTTGGGGAAAGTGAGCTGGACTACGTTAGGCGAACCCGTGTTCGATGCCCGTGAAGAAGCAGGCCCTAACGCCGACTGGAGCCAAGGCCGAAGCCTGGAGATAGCAGGGGTCGTCAGGGTCTGGGTACTCGGGTTACCTGAGTGTAGCCACATCTCCTGTTTTCCCATTATCAGACGGAGGGCATACAGAAAAGAACCCTGGGGCTCGGGTCCTATCCACGAGCCTCCGTCATTTACAGCGACGACAGGCGCGACGTGAGGAGCGGCCAGGAACGAGGTTTGCCCTCGGGTGAACACGGAAGGAGTACCATCTACTCGGTTGTCCAGGGAGTAGCGGGCGTAGTTGTCCTCGTCGTACTGGCCCGAGGTGTATGCCTCCAGTTCTGCGTCAGGGTGGTCATGGACCTTGATGTGGCGGATTTGACCAATGCCCGCAGGCAAGTGGAGGTCTCGTGTAAACGCCCGGTACTGCAGGTCCGTCGCTGGGGCTCCCGTGTAGGGCCGGTCCAGGCTAATGTAGATGTGGTATTCAGGGCCGGGGGACTCTACGAATACTTTCCAAACTTCCCGGATAACAAACTCGTGGGTCCGGGGGTAGCCCACAGTAGGCTGGTCTGAAGGGGATTTTATACGGAGCATCTTGCCCCCGTGCCGTTCCTCCGTCTCAAGGTTCCAGTCCGCCTGGGCAGGACCTGTTGTTGGCCCCGGGTACTGCAAGGCAACCTTCAGGACCCAGGGGTCGCTGGTTGTCTCCAGCACGTCGGTAGGGGATAACCCGTAGATGTCAGGATCGAGCACCGCACGTACTTCGACCTCCCGGCTCATGAACGGAGCGTCCCGGATAAGGCGCTTCTGTGCCTTGTCAAACATGTAGATAGCCCTCCGTTTCCACTCGGGGCTGGAGTCTGGGGCGTGGTCTGTTTCAAACTGGAGCCGATTCAAAAGCTCGGAAACGGGTACGGACACAGAAACTCCTGGGTGTTCCCCATAACAAAAACCCCTGGGCCTGTCAAGGGCCCAGGGGTTAGTGCGATGAGAGCGCCGTTCTTAGCGAGCGGGGCAGTGAATCTCAGCCAAGGTCAAGTCGCTCAGGGTGGCCGAGGCCGCCAAGAGACGAGCAAACGACACATCAGTGTCAGCAGCGATGGCAGCGGTGTTTCCAGCAGCGGCGGGCTTCAAGTTCACTGCAGCAGCAACACCTGCGGGACCATTAACCAGACCAATGCCTTCAGCCAGAACCCAGGCGTAGTAGCCGTCTGGGATCTCGTACTGAGCAACACCCAGCACTTCGTTTGCGCTGTCGGTGTTGATGGCGACCTCAACAAGGGCTTGTCCGAGAACAAATCCAGTTGGGACGCTCAGGCTACGCTTTACAGCAGCACCCTGCGCGATGGCAAAGCCCGAACCGTTGTAGACAGCAACCCAAATCATTGGGCCAGTTCCACCACGGTGAGTGATGGCTACGTCGGTAGCAGCGGGGGTGTAGCGAGACTGGGTCAGGTTGCCCTTCGTCTTTTCAATGACGATGCCAGCTGCAGTGGTGTAACCCAAGAGGGTGTCACTCCGCAGGGCAGGGACAGTGTACCGGGTACCCAGAAGGGCAACGGGACCGATTTCGGTAATGATAGCACCCGTGTAACCAGTGCTCGTTGCAGCAGGCAACGCAAGGTCAAGAGGGGAGCCGAGAGAGGGATCGACAGGCATGATTATATTTCCTGGAAGGGTGGGTGGGAATGACGGGCCCCCATCAGGGGGCCCGAGAGCCTTACTCGATGGCCGAGCCGACCATAACACCATGGGTACGAAGCTGCTTGGACAACATGCCCGCGCTCAGGAGCCACTCAAGGCGGATGGCATCGGAGGTCTGCAAACGACCCACGTTACGCATGCTCAAGAAGGGGGTATCGCCCGACTTCTTTCCGTCGTACTCAGCATCGCCCGTCTCTTGACGGAAGAAGCCCAGCTGGTTGCAATCGATTGCGTACATCACGCCGTTGCGAGCCTTACCGGAGAAGCCGGAGAGGTTGAAGCTGGGAGCAGTGTAGAGCTTGGCACCATTGTCCAGACCCATTGGCAGACCAACACGGCTACCCTGACCAGCCTGGGGATCGTACCCTTGCTTGTCATTGATAACAACGCGGTCACCCAGGACTTCCAGGTAGTTGTCCCAAGAAGCTCCGTCGCACATCCAGACCTTGGGGCCGCCCAAAGCAGCTGCACCTTGCTGGCTGCACTCGCGGTACATCTTGCGGATAGCACGGAGGCCGTCCTGGTTCATTGCGCTCATCTCGCCGTACTGGTTGTGCCAGCCCTCGAAGGAGTTGCGAGCGTGACCAAAGATGGTTCCGGTCTGGCTATCAGGAGCGGCGAACTCAAGCAGTCCCTGGGTAACGTGACCCTCGGGGCTGTAGGTCTGCTGACCATTCAAGGTGGGCATTCCACCGAGCTTGGCATGGTCGCCCATGATGAACTGCTGCTCCATGGCATCCATGATACCCAAAGCTGCACGCTCGGGGACGGACTCCACCAGCTGTCCCACATCACGCTCGCCACGGGCCTTGCGCATTTCCTGCAAGCCGATGTCGGTAGCGTAGATGTAGAAGCTTGGCCAAGCGTGAGCACGGACACCACTTTGGGTACGACCACCTTGGATCAGCTCGTGAGAGGTCTGAACCTCGGTGAAAACACCAGGGTCAGCGGAGGTGAGGATCCAAGACTTGTTGGTGGACTTCAGCTCTTCGAGTCCTCCAGAGGCCTTGAGGGTCTCGCTCCAAGCGGGGTTGTAGCGGGAGAAGGTCTCGTTCCAGCTTGGGAGCAGATCCTCAATTACGGAGACGACGACTTCTTGGGAGACAGCCATTTTGTGACAATCCAGGTTAAGATGAGAATAACAGAGTTTTTCTGACTTCCCCCCTAAGAGGAGGGACTAAAAATACCCACTGTGCTTAAGCACAGTGGGTGTAAAGGGAAGGGCTAATTCTGGAAGTACTTGGCCAGAATGGTGGCCCTTGCTCCGGCAATGTCGGAGGTTGGCTTCATTGTTTTCTGAACCCGGGGAGGGTCGGACCTAACTGCGCGGGGGGCAGAGTCTGCTCCAGCAGTCATGACCGCTGCTTTTGAAGGCAGTGGAACCGAGCGGGGAGGAGGAGCTGCAGCTACTGCGGGGGCGGCAGGAGCTTGGCTGAACAGGAGCTTCTTGACATAGGCCGCGGGGACTCTATCCGCGTGCATCTGCTTTACTTCTTCGGCAATGCCCATCTTGGCTGCCTTCCAGGAGTCCTCCATGCTTAGGAAGCTCATCGCGGGGTTTCGGGGATCTTCGAGATCTCCGATGAGGTTGCCAAATGCCTCGATCTGGGCTTCGGTTGCTGTCTCAAGCTCGGAGCGGATTGAGTTGATGAACCCGTCCATCTCCGCTGCTTCCTGCTTCTCGATGTAGGCAGTGTGGCCTTTTTGAAGCTCTTCGAGCTGAGAAGTAAGGCTCTCGTTGGTGCTCGTAAGACCCTTCAGATCAGCATCTGCTTTCTCGTACTTGCTCTTTAGGGCAAGGTGCCCTTCGCTCATCTCGTCGTTGCTAAATGCGTCTTCGTAAATCTGTGAAAGGTACTTACGGTCTTCAGCTGCCTGGGCAAGCTCAGCTTCGTAGTAGCTTCCATACTTTTCAGCCCAAGGGCGGATGTTCTCAGGGAGTGACCCAAGAGCAGAGCTTGCTGTGGAGTGGGAATCCCAGCCAAACGTGTCGTAGGTGATCTCTGGAGCTGACTCCTCAATCTGTGGAGCCTCCGGGGCAACGTCGGCTACCTCGATGGGGGCATCGGCCCCATCGAGAATCTCGGGGGAGGCTTCTAAGCTCTCGTCAATCATGCAAAGTCCTTGGCTGTGAGGGTTTTAGGTCCGCCCGACTGGACGGTGTCTTTAAGGTTCTTTGCCTGCATCGCCTTCTTGGAGATGTTCTCCTCATCATGGCGGTGGGCGTAGGAGTGAGGCTGTGCCTTCTTGAGAGATGCGAGACCCGCGCGGGAGTCCTCGCCCCAGGAGCTTGCAACCTGGGCCGCGGCCCTGCGGCCCTTGTCTACGAGCTTCTTTCCTTCGCGAGAGCCCTTGCTGATCTCCCTCATGCCGTTGGCCTTGAGAGCAGCTTTGTAGGCTTTCTTGCTGGGGAACTGGGTGTCCAACTGCTTGGAGTAGAAAGGTCCTGCTCCCCCGATGCCGGGGGTCTCAAAGCAGTCCGTGTCAATCTGAGGGAACTGGAGGAAGACCTTCTTGCTGGGGCTCCCACAGTCGTTGCAATCGACCAAAGGGCCGTCCACCATCTTGAAGGTGAAGACCTCAACAAGCCCACAGGCAGGGCACTCCGCATCGTATAGACTCACGAGAGATCCTCCGGCGGCAGGATGAGGTCGGGCCACACGCCTTCTTCCTCTTCCCACCCTCTGTCGCGGTACCAAGCCGCATCCAGATCCATCTCTTCGAGGAGGAGGGGGGGGATGCGTGCGGGGGTTTTTTCGTTGACGTTTCTTACTTGCATTTCCCAGACACGTCTGTGCCGACGCTCTCGCCGTTCCCTGGCGTCCATCGCCTCTCCAGGAAGGACGAGGGATGACGCAGTCTCTTCTATTGGACCACAAAGGTCCAGAGAATCGTATAGGCTCATATCAATTCCTCTAAGCTAAGGGGATCGTACCCCCGGAAGCCATGGGTAACTCGGGCTGGAGGTCTTCGCCACCCCCTGCGAGGATTTCACCTCCTGCGGCTCCCTCCATTTCGGGAGGCATCAAGCCCGATGCGTTGGGGTCTAACGGAGCACCCGGCACAGGAGGGGCTCCCGGCATGCCCCCCTGGGCTGCCTGCGCTGCCGCCGCTGCCTGGACTTCTTCCATGTCCACGAGTGCGTACTCCATCCCCAGAGCTTCGAGGATAGCCTCGGAGATCTTCCGTTGATCCACGTCAGGGTTTTCCCGTAGGTCAGCGCGGAAGGCCTCGAACTTCTTTAGGCGGACGGTGGAGTTGTCCTCCGATGCGTTGTAAGGGTAGGAACGGAAGTCGTAATCCCAGAGGCCATCTTCCGAGGAGAGGTCCAGGGTTTCCAAAGTGGCCTGGGTCTCGTCCTCACCATCCCCGAGCTTAAGCCAGATTTCCTGGACCTGCTCGTCCTCCAGGTAGTGGCTCGACACGGCGAGATAAGCCTGGGTCATCCACTCGATTGCCCTGTTCATCGTCCCCTGGAGGGGAGCATTCCGGGTCTTCTGTGCAGTGTCTACCAGGGCAAGCTCAGTAGCTACGTCTGCGTTGCCGACTTGGCCGCGAGAGTAAGCAGGGAGTGCCAGGATGAACTCGATGGTCTCCTGAAGCACGGAAGAAAGGCGGGTGTAGTCAGGAGGGACCTGAGGGGTCTGTCCCCACTCAAGCACATCACGCATGTCGTACCGCTTTGCAGTCTCTACCAGGATGGCTTGGTTGGCGGAGGTCTTCTTGTCGAGGGCTTCGATAATCTCGTCGGGGGCATCTACGCGCTCTGCATGGACGAACAGCGTAGGGACGAGCATCCGGGTGTGCTCGAAGGTCATTGTCATCAGCTCGTTCAGGCGGTTAACAGGCTCGCGGATCATCTGTGCGTGGCTGTTGCCAGCGAGGTCCGTGAGGTTGTCCAGAAAGCTGATCAAGTGAAAGGGGTTCTTCAGCCGGGGGTACGGCAGGTCCGAGATAAAGAGGGGCTCGAACTGACCCTCCACGATGTGGTACATCTTGCCGCTCTCGAAGTCGTGAACTTCGTAAACAATCAAGTACTCCTCGTTCTGCCGACTGGCAGCGGTGGCCGCCTTGGCTGGGTCATCTACCCAAGATGGCAGCGGCTTAAACTCCCCCTCAAGGCGCTCGACGGTGCCCTTCTTATATGCCCCGTCTTTGTTCTTGGGGTTGGAGTTCTTGCTTGCGCGACGGACCTCCTCCTTACGCATGGGGACCACTTCAATGAAGTAGCGAATGTCGTCCCACTCCTCAGCGGAGCTATCAAAGTAGAAACGGTTTGCAGGGATTACCCGGCAACGGGGACGTTGGCGCTTGGAACTCCATACCATCTTCAGGGCGCATCGGCCTTGAATGGCAGTAAGGGCAGAAGCGCGACGGAGCTTCCAGGAGGCGGAGTCTTTCGAGAGCAGGTCGTTGGCGTAGACAGTACGCAACTTCGCGGATGCCTTCTTGGCCTTACGCCGGGTGCGAATATCACAGGCAGGGTGAGGAGGGACGATGTTTGAAATCATCACATCCACAAAGCTATTGAGGTAGGGGACCTGGAGGTCGCTCCCTTGAGGTCCCTGGTCGGTATCTTTGTGGGCATGCCAGTGCTTTGCGCGGTAGGAAGAAAAGTCCTTCTTCCACTCCTTAGCTTCTACCTGTACTTCGGCTCGATGGGACTTAATCCTCTGACACCACTTTTGGCCTACCTTTTCGTCGGCGCTAAGGTTGGAGTCATTGCGGGAGTTTTTGTCGCTGTTGTACATTTTGTCTGTCTAACACACCCAAGCCCTGGGGGCTACCTCCTCTTCTTACTTTTCGGTGTGAGTAGAGCGCCATACGTTTTCTTATGCTTACTGAAGCCCAGCCTAAATGCTTGTCCCTGGCTGGCATCTGGAGCTACATCTCGGGAAGGACCAAAGGAGGGCTTGGTCCGGGATTGCTGGAACTGGACTCCGTACATGGCCCATAGCAAAGCGCTCACTCTGTCCCAGTGATGCTTCTCCCTTCGGCCTGAAGCCGTGGTGGTGCCCTTCAGTATCAGCGTCTTGGTGCCCTGCTGGACTGCTTTGTCCTGCCGGTAGGTCCCGAGCTGGGCCTGTAGGTTAACGCTCCGTACCACGAGGGTTCCACGGCCACCGGACCTGGAGTCGAGAGAAGCATCCACTAATGCAGCGAGGGCTTCGTCATGTCGGGGCACTGTGTTGGGAACTCCAGGCCGGTCCTTCTTGTAGTAGAACAGGTTCACCAACTTTTTGGAGTCGTAGGCAAGCTCTAATACCGCGAGTACCGCGCCGCCCACGCCGTTGTTCTCTACAAAGACCTCTGCGTTGTTGTAGTAGCGGGCGACCTCGATGATCTTTGCAGCAAACTGGGGAGGGGTGAGGAGATTGGAGTCGAACTCAGCCACCTGCCTTACTTCATCGGACCATACCTCCAGTACCTGGAAGGAGCTGGGGTCTCCCGAGCCCCAACCACTGGGGTCTACGCCAATGACGTACAAAGCGTCGTTCCGAGGGGCATGGTATTCCTGGTACATGCCGTCTTCTGGCTGCCATCGTATCAAAGAGGACTCTCCTCCCGACCTAACCAGGAGCGCTTCCATGGCGTGGTTAGGAAAAGCGGAGTTTCCTACAACATGCCAGCAGCTGATGTCGTCTTTGGGGTAGAAAACCCAGAGAAGGCTGGGATCTCTCCGAATCTCTGGGTCCATTATCCGAACTTCCCTCAGAAAAGCCAAGTTCTCCAGGGTCATGACGTGGATGTTGCCGGGTTCGCTCATGCTCCCCCCATCTTTTCGCCCGTAAAGCTCCAGGAGCCGGATCTCTTCAAGGGAGAGCTTCCAGTCCTTCTTCCAGGGGCGCTCATTCAGGCGACTTGTCCACAATCCTGCGAAGACGTAGGCCCATCTACCAAGACCCTGTCGGGCTTCTGCCATAAGCTCTCGATATGCGGGGGAGCTTGGCTCCGACATGGCTCCTGGCGTGGACTCCACGATGACAGCGGCGTTCTTTCGGTTAATCACAGCGGGTAGGTACTTCGTCCAGAAGGCTGCAAAGTTTTTGTGAAAGGGCCCCTCACTAATGTGAGACCAAGCGACCCCTCGACCCAGTCCTGTGTTCCCTGTGAACCCGGAAGTAAGAGCGCGGTAGCTCCCGCCGTGGGGAAAGCGAAGGTGCTTGACCGCGGTGGTGTTGATCGGAGGCATCCGAACGGCCTCGGGGAGCCTGGAGTAGTTGTACATCACCGACTCAAAGAGAACATCTGCACGGTCCTGCTCGTCAGCGATGGTGACACCCGTTGTCCCTGGGTTGTACATAGCCTTAGCGGACAGCGCCAGTGCAGCGGTCGTCGTCTTGGTCGTCTGACGGGACGCAACTACAGCAAGGAACTTTGTGAAACCTGCGTCGTCCCTTGGAAGCTCCGAACAATACTGAATGATGGAGTGCTGGACAGGAGGGCAAAGTCCCGCGTTAAAAGGGATTTCCAGGTCCGTGGCTTGGTCCAATACGGAGCCGTAGTTCGGCAAGAAGTATGCGGGGTCGGAGAGCCTCTTCAGGTTCTTGTCGTCGGCCAAGGCAGGGGGTACTCCCAGCCTCCAGTTTGCTGTGTCCAACTCTCCGTTCTTAGCCGACACGGTATACTCCAATAATGGGGGCCTTCACATTGTCGCGGAAATCCAGGCAGATGTCCTTGCCTGCCCATAGCTCCCTTGAAGCAAAAGCTCGCTGCATTCCCTCAACGTCCACGTCCGCTACCAGGACCTTAAGAATCCAGGGGTCGGGGTTGATGGTGTGCTGGCAGGCGATTGCAAAGATGGAGAGGCCCTCGTCTTCTGCTCTTTTAGCGATGCTCACTTCTTTTCCCCTATGATGACCTTTTCGTGGGTCACATCGTAGAACGCGGTTTCGAGAACAAGAGGCTCCACATCACGGGAGCCTGGAAGGCTGGGCACATGTGCATCGGGAGAGTTGGCAGCAATCTGCATTTGCTTCTTGTAGTTCACGGTCGCGTAGACTTCGTTAGCAAAGTCGTTGATGGCAATGGCGGAGCTTGCAGGGATACGAGCAGTGGCGACTGCAAGCATAATCTCCGTCTTAAAACGGATGAGCCCGTCCTCTCCGTCAATAGGGCATCCCCGAAGAAGCCTTTCTACTTCCACGCGGACATCGTCCTGGACTAAGAGGTGGTCTTTGAAATCAGACATTCAGTTTCCTGAGTTGTAAAAAGCAAAAAGAAAAAGCAGGAAGATCATTGTCCAGGTCGCTTTAAGCTCCTGGGACTTTGTCAAGGCAGCACCGACAAAGGAGAGGAAGGTCGCGCCAGCCAAGAAGCCGTCGAGGAGTGCTGGGTCATTCATAGTCTTCTGTCTCTGCGTAGATTTTGTGCCAGTGGTTAACGTGCCCCATGCTCCGCTTGTACCCTGTGGATTCAAAGTATAGAGGAATCAGCCCGAGCACCGTCTCCAGATCTTTACCACTTTTCAGCCTGGACTTTACGGTTTCGTAAGGGAGCCTGAAGTAGAGGGACGCTGCTTTAAGGCTCCTGAAGTATACCCCGGCAACGGAGATTTCGTGGGCCAAATTACGGGGCTCCAGGTAAGGGGCGGATTTCCGGTACTGGGCAAGGCTGTCGGCATTCTTAGCCCAGCTCATTAGTGTCCAGCGCGTGTCAGGCCTCCCCACAACGAGGCTCCAGACCTTACCGTTCGAGTATGGGATTCCGGGGGCCTTGAAGCGAGGGCATACCATAAGGTCCTGGCCTTCAACAAAGCTTAGCTTGGCATGCCCACGGAGGAGCAGTGGGTATGACAGGGGAGAATCCAGTATCTCGTACCGGGTCTCCATAACCTTAAAGACTTGGGCACCTTTAGGGATAGGTAAAGGGAGTATGTTGAGGCGGTCTACCCAGATACGGAAGCCGGGGAAACACATGGCCTCATCCAACTGCTGTTTAGCAACGACTTCATCTACGGTGTCCGTAAGGCCGTAGGTCCAAGCAGTAAGCTCATCCAAAGCGTGGAGCTTTAGTAGGGGGCTCCCCTTGGGCTGGTGGGGGTGGTAGCTTGCAGCCCATACCCCTGGGTTGAGCCTACGCAAAACAGGGTGGTCAAAGGGCCAGGGAGCTGATGTTCGGGGAACCCAGGCCCCATCCCTGTTGGCTATCTTCCGTAGTGACGGATCCCTGCTCATCATAAAAGACCAAGTAAGGGAATCGCCGGAGACTGCCTTGTTGTCCCCTATGCCTATTGCATGGAGGGCTCCCCGGGCGGAGCCAAAGCTGGGAAGCTCTGGAGGAAGGCCCCCGAGCTGGTACTGCCTTGCAAGCCAACGGGAAACAGGGGCAGTCCTTTCTGTGAACTTGTCTTTGAGAGGCTCCAGGAGCGCAGCATTGGACAGGTACTCAGGGCGTAGACCCTTTATGAACTTCACGAGGCTCCCTTAGCCTTAGCATAGCCATCCGTAGCCCAACCCCCACCTTTAAGAGAGAAGCTACTGGCACTCATAATCCTAACAGCGGGAGGACCTTTGCATTTAGGACAGGGAGCACATGGAGCCCCATGTCTTTGAAGCTCCTCAAACTCGGCCTTGCAGTCGGGGCAGTAATACTCGAACACGGGCATATCAAATCCTGTTGAACAGGGCCTAACTTAAGCTGGGCCTTACTGCAACCTATGGCTCCATCAAGGCCTGGGG
>TARA_R110001599_G_scaffold271348_2_pt1 | contig 25671 bp, 19 predicted proteins | sample TARA_R110001599 | Tara Oceans TARA_R110001599 (sample SAMEA4398360) | marine metagenome | biome: Polar Biome; feature: [MES] marine water layer (ENVO:01000295) within the mesopelagic zone...; material: water (ENVO:00002006), including particulate matter (ENVO:01000060) such...
AGCACTTGAAAATGCTGCTTCTATTGCTGCACTTCTTTTGACTACTGAATGCGTAATTGCTGAAGAAGTTGAAGAAGGTGGAATGCCAATGCCTCCAATGGGCGGTGGCGGAATGGGCGGAATGATGTAATCTGCTTCGCAGATTAGTATTGAGTCCTTCGTACCTAGTACTTAGAAATATAGAGAGCCTGATTCGAAAGAGTCAGGCTCTTTTTGTGTTGGTTCTTATTGAGGTTTTAAGCAAATTCCAGACATGAACCTGTTGTCTACCATGGTAACTTCAATCAAAACTCTCCTCATTTAGCTGAGACCAATGAAAAATAGATTCAAAAAGAAGACTTCAATATTAAGAAAGACACTCCTAATTCTTGTTGTTGGGTTTCTCATAACTAAATATGTTCTACTTAGTCTTTACGACAATACTCGACTAGGATGGTATGGTAAACCCACTAAGGCAGTAATAATACAGAAAGAATATAAGGGGGCTAGAAGACGTGGCCCGGGTAAGTTTTATTTCAACTTTGAAATCGATAAAAGAGTTTATGAGGGCGCAGTTGAAAAAAATGGAGCGTTAGCTGTAGGAGACAGTATTCAAATTTTTTACTTGGAGTCTGATCCAACAGTCAACTGCTCATACGAATATGCGAAGGGGATTTTCTTCCAAACCATCATAGAGAAATAAAAGGACAGCATTAAAAGTAATGTTCTCCAAAGAGTTTCACTAATATTCGTTTGTATTTTGGCTTAAACTCTTCCTGTGTTTCTGAAAAAGATCCCTACGGGGATGACTGGAAAGCAAACATAGCTGCTAAAGCTAAATGAGTAGCCAAACTTCAATTTAAGTCATGCTGTAAGCCCCACTAATCCTCGTTTGCAACGAGGATTCAATGATAGTGCGAACCTGTGACCATCTATTGATAAAGGACTCTGTCCTTGAAGTGTATTGAACAGTGATGTGGTTTTAGACCCTTCGTAACCCTGCCTGCGGCAGGCAGGCTCAGGGAAAGAAAAAGAGCTACCAAATATCTGAGCACTCACTATTGGTCTGACCACTCCGAGTGGTCAGACCAATGCGCATCCCCACCTACCTTCTCAAGAATAGAAACTCGTCTAAAAATAAATATTTGCAATTCCAGCCCGAGCTAGAAAACGGTAAGCCAAATAGAATATATTTGAGTTCTAAATTAGGGAACACTATGCTTCAGTCACTCCGCACCCTTGTCTTTTTGTGTCTGCCACTCTTCAGTCTGCAGGCGATCGCTCAACAAACTATCAGTGAAGGTATTATAAAATATAAAGAGGTGCTTGATGCCAGTTATGACACAACCTCATTTGGAAACCTATTTGACTACCCTATGGAATTCAGTTTCTCTGACGATATGTTCATGATGAATCATACGGTTTGGGACAGGATTATAACATACAAGCCTTCGGGAAACCCAAGCAAAGGAAACATTATTCGTTTCGCTTTTTTTGATGACCCCATACTATTTACCGACCTTTTTGAGGAAGACTACGCCAAAGAAATGCATGGCATCGATATAGGTAAATTTGAAAGCATCAGCTACGATAAAAGAGATACCAAAACCATTCTAGGATACGATTGTTACCGGGCCAATTTGCAATTGGCTGACGGAAGCAGACAAGTGTACTACATCACCGATAAAATAAAGGCACAGGGCTATAAACATATAGGACAAACAGAAAGTATCAATGGCTATCCATTGGAGATTCAATTGATAAAAGATGGCAGCATAGATAGGCTATTTAAAGCGATAAAAATAACCCCAGAGCTGCCAAAAGATAGTTTTGACCTTCCATCCGGGCCATTTACTAAAAAGTCGATGCACGAAACACCAAAGTCCGCGACCGCAATATCAATTGCAGAAACACCTTTTGCCTTTGAATATTCTATACTCAAAGATATGTTCAGCATCGCCTATCAGCTGAATGAAAAAAACTTCGATGCCCTTATGCAAGCAGAAGGATACAAGCTAGCACCTGAAGAAAATGGTGAAGTATCAAATTGGTATCGCCATCCAGAAAAAGCAAGCTTGCAAATTGAAAAGCTTGACAATGACACCACCAACATCTATTCTATTCAAGCCGGTACTTGGGGAAAGGATATTGAACAACTCTTGAAAGATTTTGAAGATAATGAGATCTTATTATTTGATAAAGAAGACGAGGAAATTCCCTCAAATTATTACTTCGCAAAAGAGGGCTCTGTTTATGTTTTTAAGTACCAAACCATAGGAATCTCAATGGATACTATTTTCATCTATAAAGAAATTAAGAAGGAATAAATAGAATAGCCCACGGTTTAAACCGTGGGCTATAGAATATGCAGTTAGCAATAACCGTTTCAACGGTTTGAGCAGATTCATTAAGACTTACCCAAGTGTGGACAGACCTACACCAACTCTTCTTCTGGCTGAGCTACCTTTTCGTTTTCTGGCCTTAAACCTCTTACTGCCCTGCCAGCACGCCACATTTCAGAATTGCGAATAGCTTCCAATTCTACTTCCAGCTTCTCACGGTAATCGGACTGAGAGTTAGAGTCAATAGAGTTTTTGGCTTCTACGCCATCCGTAACGGACTTGTACAGCCGCTCAAAAACAGGTTTTGTAGCAGCATAGAATTTATCTTTCCAATCCAAAGCACCACGCTGTGCGGTAGTCGAGCAATTGGCATACATCCAATCCATACCATTATCAGCAATCAGCGGATAGAGGGATTGCGTTGCTTCTTCTACCGTTTCGTTAAAGGCCTCAGATGGCGAATGACCATTCGCTCGAAGTACTTCATATTGCGCTTGGAACAAACCTTGAATTGCACCCATCAAAGTTCCTCTTTCGCCTGTAAGGTCAGAGGTTACTTCCTTGTAAAAAGTGGTTTCGAAAAGGTAACCCGACCCCACTGCAATGCCCAAAGCAATTACGCGATCTCTCGCTTTCCCGGTGGCATCTTGGTGGATGGCAAAGGAAGAATTCAATCCTTTTCCTTCGACAAAAAGCGAGCGCAATGAAGTGCCCGAACCTTTTGGTGCTACCAATGCTACGTCAACATCTGTTGGAGGAGTAATGCCCGTTTTTTCACTGTAAGCAACACCAAAGCCATGAGAGAAATAAAGCATCTTACCCGCAGTGAGGTGTTTTTTCACCGTTGGCCAAACTGCAATTTGAGCCGCATCGGACAACAAATAGCAAATAATTGTTCCTCGTTCTAGTGCTTCTTCAATCGGGAAAAGCGTTTCTCCCGGCACCCAGCCATCGGCTATGGCTTTGTCCCATGTTTTGGATTCCTTTCTCTGCCCAACAATTACATTAATGCCATTGTCTTTCAAATTGAGCGATTGCCCAGGGCCTTGAACGCCATATCCAATTACCGCAACCGTTTCGTTCGATAATACTTCTTGTGCTTTTGCTAGCGGAAATTCATTGCGGGTCACTACGTTTTCTTCTACCCCGCCAAAGTTGATCTTTGCCATTATTATTGTTTTTAGTGTTTCTAATTTTGTTTAAATTCTTCTCCTACTTCTATGTCCGTCATTGCGAGGAAGTAGACTTGTCGATAGACAAGGTTACGACCGCGGCAATCTGTCTTTACTAAGCTCGAGACTGCCGCGTTCTTTATCTCCCTTCGGTCGAAAAAGAACTCGCAGTGACGGTTCAGTACACAGCCACTTCGAACTGTCATTGCGAACGCTTACGCCTTAGCTACAGCGTTGGCGCAGGAAAATTTCTTGCGATAGCAAAGAAATTGACGAAGCAATCTCTCCGCTCCCTCTAAATCCCTTCCAACTCCCCCATCGGCTTAGTCACCGAAACTCGTCCTGAACGGACAAACTCCAGCACACCATAAGGACTCAGAAAGTTTAGCAGCTCCTGCGTTTCTTCTTTATGCCCTGTTTTCTCAATAATCATAAAATCCGATTCCACAGAAAGTATCCGAGCATTGTTATCTCGAATCAGCTTTTCTACCAGATTTCCTTCTGAAATCGACCTTGTCGATATTTTATACAAAGCGATCTCCTGAAATACCGTATCACTATCGGTATGGTACACCGCCTTCATTACCTCCACTTGCTTTTCAAGTTGAAGCACGAGTTTCTTTACCTGAGCCTCCGTAGTGCGTACTACAATTGTAAATCGATAAATCCCTGAACTCTCTGATTCAGAGCTGTTAATGCTATCAATATTTAAATGCCGTCTGGTTAATATGGAAGTGATGCGGTTTAGTAACCCAACACTGTTTTCTGAGAAAATTGAAAGTGTATATGCTTGTTCCATATTATTCTAATCTGATTTCTGACACCGAAGCACCCGTGGGCACCATCGGAAATACATTATCTTCTTTGCCTACATGTACTTCTAATAAGTAACTGCCTTCATGTTGAAGCATCTCACTGACAGCGGCTGGCAGGTTTTCTCGTTCACTAATTGATTTCCCTTCAATCCCATAACCCTTGGCGATAGCCACAAAATCTGGATTTTCCATTTCGGTGGAAGAATATCGCTTATCGAAGAAGAGCTGTTGCCACTGGCGCACCATGCCCAAAAATGAATTGTTGAGAATGATAATTTTAACTGCCGCTTTGGTCTGAAAAATGGCACCCAATTCCTGAATGGTCATTTGAAAACCACCATCACCAATAACAGCAATCACTTCACGCTCAGGCGCACCCAGTTTAGCACCCAAAGCCGCTGGCAAACAGAAGCCCATAGTGCCCAATCCGCCAGAAGTAATATTGCTTTTGCTTTGCTTGAACTGCGTATACCTGCTGGCCACCATTTGATGTTGACCTACATCAGTCACCAAAACAGCATTGCCATCGGTTTGTAAATTCACCTGATGAATTACTTCCCCCATGGAAATTGAACCAGAGCTAGGCCTTAAATCCTGTTCGATGACTTTAGTTTGCTCCACTCCTTTCAATACTTCAAACTCCTGCAACCAGTTTTGATGTGAACGCTCATACACCAGAGGAATCAGTGCCTGCAAGCTTTCTTTGCAATCGCCCAACACGGCTACATCGGCTTGGACATTCTTGTTAATTTCAGAAGGATCAATATCAAAATGAATCACCTTGGCTTGCTTGGCATAACGGTTCAAATCCCCCGTAACGCGGTCGTCAAAGCGCATGCCTATGGCAATCAATACATCACATTCGTTGGTCAATACATTCGGAGCATAATTACCGTGCATTCCCAACATTCCCACATGCAAAGGATGATTTGAAGGAAGTGCAGAAAGCCCCAAAAGTGTCGTTGCAGCTGGTAAATTGGCCTTTTCAATCAATTGCCTAAATTCCTTTTCTGCATTACCCAAAATCACACCCTGCCCAAAAACCACCAGTGGCTTCTTTGCGGAATTGATCAAATCAGCAGCCTCTTCCACTCTGTTTAAATTCAGCGTTGGAACGGGTGTGTAGCTTCGAATCTGTTTGCATTTGCGGTAAGCAAAATCAAACATTTCAAATTGCGCATCCTTGGTAATGTCAATCAAAACTGGTCCAGGCCGGCCAGAACGAGCAATGTAAAACGCACGCGAAAGCGCTTCTGGCAATTGCTCAGCTTTTGTAACCTGATAATTCCATTTGGTAGCTGGCATGGAAATACTGATGATGTCAATTTCTTGAAAAGCATCTGTGCCCAATAAGTGCGAGCCTACCTGCCCCGTAATACAAACCAAGGGGGTTGAGTCAATCATCGCATCCGCGATTCCTGTGATTAGGTTCGTAGCGCCAGGGCCAGAAGTGGCGAGCACCACTCCTACCTTTCCTGTTACGCGGGCATAACCTTGCGCAGCATGAATGGCGCCTTGCTCGTGCCTAGTTAACACATGGCGCACTTGTTCTTGGTAATGATAAAGTGCATCGTAAACTGGCATAATCGCACCCCCCGGATAGCCAAAAATCAAATCAACATCTTCTGCAAGAAATGACCTGAGCACCGCATCTGCGCCCGAAGTACGCATCGTTTCCTTAACTGGTGGAGTAAGTGAAGCTTCTAAATACATATCATTGATCGGTTATGCAGCCTTCTGATGCAGAGGCTACGGTTTTGGCATATTTATACAAGGCTCCTCGGCTTACTTTTAAGGCTGGGGCTTTCCATTCTGATTTCCTTTGGGCTATTTCTTCGGAAGGAATGTCCAATGAAATTCTATTCTGAATGGCATCGATAGTGATAGAGTCGCCATCTCGAACCACGGCAATAGTACCGCCTTCTTGGGCTTCGGGAGTAACGTGACCTACCACAAAACCATGGCTTCCTCCCGAAAATCGGCCATCGGTAATCAATGCCACGGAATTCCCTAAACCAGCGCCCATAATGGCTGCGGTAGGCTTGAGCATTTCGGGCATTCCTGGGCCGCCTTTTGGCCCTTCGTACCGAATGACCACGACATGACCCGCCTTCACTTTTCCCTCTCTAATTCCTTGAATTGCTAAAAATTCGTTATCGAAAACAATGGCTTTACCTTCAAACCTTTCGCCTTCTTTCCCTGTAATTTTCGCTACCGAACCTTCTTCGGCCAAATTGCCAAAAAGCATTTGAAGGTGGCCTTGAGGTTTTATTGGGTTTTCAGTTGAGCGTATCACTTGCTGATCTGAACTCAATGAAGGAACATCAGCCAAATTCTCTGCTACGGTTTTGCCCGTCACGGTCATACAATCACCATGAAGCATGCCTTTTTCTAGCATGTATTTCATGACTGCAGGTGCTCCGCCTACTTGGAAAAGATCTTCCATCAAGTACTTTCCGCTGGGTTTTAAATCGCCTAAGAGCGGAGTAGTATCGGATAGCCGCTGGAAATCAGCCAGAGTCAAATCCACATCTATGCTTTTGGCCATGGCCAACAAATGCATTACCGCATTGGTAGAGCCGCCCAAAACAATCACCACCCGAATTGCATTTTCAAATGACTTTTTGGTCATAATGTCTTTGGGTTTCAAGTCCAGTTCAAGAAGATTCTTAATGGCTTTACCAATGGCTTCGCACTCCTGATTTTTCACACCACTTACGGCAGGGTTTGAGGCGCTGAAAGGCAATGACATCCCCAAAGCTTCTATGGCAGATGACATGGTGTTGGCCGTGTACATTCCACCACAAGCGCCTGCCCCAGGGCATGAATTCTTAATCACTCCATTGTAATCTTCATCCGAAATATTTCCAGAAAAACGTTCTCCCAGAGCTTCAAATGAAGAAACAATGTTCAACTTCTTGTCTTTATAACAGCCTGAAGCAATGGTACCACCGTAGAGCATAATGGAAGGGCGATTGAGGCGAGCCATGGCAATCACCGAGCCTGGCATGTTCTTATCACAGCCGGCCACGGCAATAATGGCATCGTAATAATGTGCACCAGCTACCGCTTCAATGGAATCGGCTATAATCTCTCTGGAAACCAGCGAATAGCGCATGCCTTCGGTGCCGTTCGCAATGCCATCGCTGACGCCTATGGTGTGGTAAATCAGCCCCACCAAATCATTATTCCAAACGCTTGCTTTGACCTGACTTGCTAATTGATTCAAGTGCATATTGCAAGTGTTGCCATCATAGCCCATGCTCACAATTCCCACTTGCGCCTTTTTCATATCGGCCTCTGATAAGCCAACGCCATAAAGCATGGCTTGTGAAGCAGGCTGGGTTTCGTCTTGCGTGAGTCGCTTACTGTATTTATTGAGTTCCATCAGGTATTTACTAATTGTGTTTTTGAAGGCTGTCTTACCAAGTTTTGATAGACTTTGGCCACTTGATAGCCTATGGTTTCTTCCCAAGGCAAACGAAAGGGATTGCCATCCAATAAGCCAATCCCAGCTACTTCTACCGCTGTTCCAGTAAAGAAAGCGCCATCGGTTCCCTTCACTTTTTCAGGAGGGAAATAGGCTTCCACCACCTCGTAGCCCAACCCTCTGGCAATGTTCATTACCGTTTCTCTGGTGATTCCTGGAAGAATATTCCCCAATGGAGGCGTGTACAACACTTCATCTTGTTCAAAGAAAAAATTGGCGCCACTGCCTTCGGCCACCGATCCATTTTCATCCAAAAGCAAAGCTTCATCAAAACCTTTGCGCTTGGCTTCGGTCGTGGCTAAAATGGAGTTGGTATAATGACCAGTAACTTTAGCGGCAACAGGAACGGAACGTGGATTCGGCCTTTCGTAGGAAGAGACCATTACATTCAGGCTTTTATCGCCTAAGTATCGCCCCCACTCCCAAGCGCAGAGAAACAAATGAGATTGATCCACTGGACCCAAACCCATGTTCTCACCCAAATAAATCAAGGGACGGATATAGGCGTCTGTCAGCTGATTTCTTTCAAGCAACTCGTAAGTGAGCGCTGTGAGTTCGTCTACCGAATAATCAAAAGGCATGTGCATGACAGCCGCTGAACTCAGCAACCTTTCATAATGCGCTTCTGCTTTAAATACCGATGGAACCCCATCTACATCATAAGCCCGAATACCTTCGAAGACACCACTTCCGTAGTGCATACTTTGGCTGTACAAACTAGCGCTGGCCTCTGAGGCTTTCAGCCACTGGCCGTCTAAAAAAACTGTGGTATTTGATCCGTAATACATCATTTTATGGTTTAAAATTATCTTGGCTCTTTTTCATTCTGGTTATGAATTTTTCTTCTTCTACAATCTCAATGCACGGTCATTATTTTTGATAAACCCTGTATTTCAACATCTTACATTGAGACTACTTACAACTTCAACATCCTGCTTTCTGACTGTTTTTAGCCGCTGATTTTGGCATTAAGGCATAAAAAAAGCCTTTCTCACGGGGTGAAAAAGGCTTCTAATGCATTGACAATAGTATCCTATTTCACCCCGTCCGGGTGGTAATAATGACTACTGTAATAATGACTGCGTACTTGAACATCTATTCTTATTTTTTCAATTCTAATAGGCCCTTAAACAAGTTCAGAATGACATAAAAAAAGCCTTTCCGGTTGGGAAAGGCTCTCGATATTTTAAACTATATCATCCCCTCCCATCATGTTTTCACGACAGTAATAATTTGGGTGATAATAATAGTATTTGCTCTCATTGTTGGGTCAAAGAAAAGTAGATTGTTTTTCTAATCAAAGAATTTTCAAATTCATTTTTCGCAAAACACCCCATTCGGAAAATATATCTGACCCTGTTCATAAGCCATTAAACCCTTTTTTACAAGCTCATGTGCGGCAAAATCTGCCTCTATTCCTCCCTCAATATCGGACTGATAAAAAACCAGTTATCCTTGGTTATCATTAAGGCTTAAGGCCCCTATAATGGCGTTTCGGCCATTTTTATTGGAAACAGACTTGATTAAATTTTTGATGAAAAAATTGATCTTAAACCACACGAAAAATTATTGAAAAACGTAAATTCAACTTACATTCAACCTATTCAAATTATTTCATGAAATTATTTCTTTACGTTCTACTAGTTGCCATTTCCAATTGCATAATAGCTCAGACAACTGTTTACTCGGGTTCGGCTGATGAACAAATAATTTCATTTACAGTCTATGCCTTTTCGGATGATTACACTGCCGCACTGTCAATTGAAGGGGCATCAGAATCCCCCTTAAAATTTGTTGGAAAGCTAACTGGGGAAACACTGGTACTTGTAAGGCAAGAAAAAAATATTGACGACACCATAATTTTTCATGATTTCGACCCCAATGATTCTGACGCTGTTGGTGAATGGAAAAGTAAAGGTTTAGACAAGAAAATCACGATCAATCTGAAGAGAGAAATTAGTTTCGAGTATTATGATAGTCAAGTATTCGAGAGTTTGGAATTACTTCAACCAGAATCAACAAACGAACACTATTTTAAATTCGTGGTAAGTCAAGAGTTAAAAAAAACAACACGAGTTAAGGGACTTAAAATTTACAACAAGGCAAATGGGACGTTGGAACAAGAAATCTCTCTGAACTGCGACTACAGTGTGATTAATAGACTTAATTTTGGAGATTTCAACTTTGATGGAGTAACCGATATTTCCATTTTTGAAGCATCATATACTGGGTTAAACAGTTCTCATATCTACATTTTGAGAGACCCAAAAAACAACGAATATTTCGTAAGCAACTATGAAGGAGTATCGTTGGAATTTGATTACAAAAACGAGCTCATTTACGAGCGTAATTCCTGTTGTATGGGCAATGAATATTCAACGGCTAAATACAGGGTGGAAAATAATGAAATGGTTTTGATTTCAGAAGAGTGTTTTAAATATGACACTGAAAAAGAAGACTTTATACAAGTAAAGTGTGGGTAAATGTATAGAGTCGTTTCATCTTTTGATATTTTGACTTAAGCACCAAGCATAATCAGTAAGAATCCTATACGCTCCTCTTTCCTATCCCGAACGAGGTGAAGGATCTTTTTGGAACAAAAAGATAAAAAATCATTTCACCATCGATCAATCTTTCATTTAAGCTGAATTATGTTTTACGTATTTTGAGGCATACAAAAGTTCGATATGAAAAAATTTCACGTTATCATTCCTTCCATTGCACTGCTGCTTTTTTCGCTTTTCCCTCTAAGCGCACAGCAAAGCCAAAACCCTTTAATGGCTTCATTTAAGGATTACCAAAGTATGAAGGCAGAAACTGAATTTGGTCTAGAATGGATTCAAATCGGCCCCACCATCAATTCTGCAAGAGCAGATGCCATTCAGGTTGATCCTGCAAATCCGGGCACCATGTATGTAGCTTTTGGGTCGGGTAATCTTTGGAAAACCATCAATAACGGACTTACATGGAAACCCATTTTTGAAAATCAAGCAGCTTTAGGAATTGGAGATGTCGCTCTCGCTCCTTCCAACCCCAATATTCTCTATTTAGGGACAGGTGAAAGCCTGAAAAAGCCTCGGAACTTTACGATGCCCGGCACAGGTGTTTATCGCTCTGATGATGCTGGTGAAACTTGGAAACACCTTGGCCTCACCGACTCATGGCACATTGGAGAAATCGCTATTCACCCTACCAATCCAGATATCGCTTTGGTCGCAGTGTTGGGTAAATTCTGGTCTGACAATGCGGAAAGAGGAATTTACAGAACGGAAGACGGTGGGGAAACATGGCAGCATGTGCTCTATGTCAACGATCAGACTGGAGGAAATGACATTGTGATTTCACCTTCCAATCCGAATATTATGTACGCTTCCATGTGGCAGCATAGCCCAGAAGTGAATGGATTGAACAGCGGAGTGTATAAAAGTGAAGATGCTGGAAAAACATGGAAAAAAGCAACGAATGGAATGATTCAAGATGCCAATGTAGGACGAATTGGCTTGGCCGTTTCTTACACCAACCCAGATAAGGTTTATGCTTTAATGGACCATAGAAACGGAGACCAAAATGAAGGAGCTGCCAAGTTCTTTCAAAGTGTTGATGGCGGTAAAAACTGGAAAATGACTCATGAAAAGGGACTTCCTTTCTTCTCAACCATCGGCTGGTATTTTGCTGACATGTACGTGAACCCACAAAACGATGATGAAATTTACGGCCTCGGGCCAAGAGTTGCACACAGTACAAATGGAGGCAAGACTTTCGATTATGTCGGTGGAGATGTCTATCACCTCTTCCCTAGCGCAGCTGATCCTTTGCACCTAGACCATTGTGAACTGTGGATCAACCCAACCAACCCGAACCACATGGCTTTGGTGAATGATGGCGGCCTATACACCACTTATGACAAGGGCAAAAACTGGCTTCATCACAACAATATCCCAACAGGTGAATTCTATGACATTTCACTGGACGAACAAGAGCCTTATATGATTTATGGTGGAGTGCAAGATGACGCTAGTGTCTACGGCCCCTCTTCAGAGTATGACCCACGATATCATAAGGACTGGAAATACATTTGGGTAGACGCTTGGAGTGGTGGCGATGGCTGTGTCACTTGCGTTGACCCGACCGATCCCAATACGGTTTATTTCAGCATGCAAAATGGATCCGCCAGAAGGAAGGATATGGCAGCTGGCACCTCCGTTTCTATCAGACCACGGCTACCCAAAGATCATGCAGGGAATCTTGAGTTCAACTTTGTAACCCCTTATTTCATTTCGCCTCACGACAATAAAACACTTTACCATGCTGGAAACTTCGTTTTCAAAAGTGTTGACAGAGGAGATAGCTGGGAAGTCATTAGTGGAGATTTAGCTATTTCGGCTGATCCACAAAAGAAGTCTGTTGCTGCGGGAGCTTTGGTGGAATCGAAGTTTAAGAAAGGGCTGCTTTACACGGGCACCGACAAAGGCGCTTTCTGGGTAAGCAAAGATGACGGCAAAAATTGGGAAGAACATTCCACGGGTTTACCCAATAATTACATCCGCAGCATTATGCCTTCGCAGTTCAAGGCCTCGAGAGTTTATGTGGCACTTACAGGTTTGAATTATGATGATTTAAACACTTACCTCTATGTTTCAGAAGATTATGGGGCGAACTGGAAGCCACTGATGAACAACCTGCCCAATGAAATTGCCAATGTAATTTTAGAAGACCCGATCAATGAAAATATCCTCTATGCTGGGCTTTATCGAGGCGTTTATATTTCAACAGATAGAGGAAATTCATGGTCCATTTTAGGCAAAAACCTGCCTGCGGCAGCCGTGGGAGATTTGGAAATCAATAGAAAAAGCATGGATTTAGTGGTGGCCACGCATGGCCGTGGGCTGTACAGGGTAAATTTAAAGCCATTGCATGAAATGCCTGAAAACAGCCAAGCACCTTTTCTCTTCGACCTATCTGATTTTAAAAGACCTGCTTATGGTGACACGCATCGAAACCCTGATTATGAAACACTCACCAGAACCGCAATTAGTTATTATCTGCCCATTGCGGCAAAAATTAGTTTGATGATTAAGGATGGAAAAGAAAACATTATCTGGACAAAAGAGCTGGCTGGCCAAAAAGGAATTAATCAGTACCGATGGAATCTGATTCTCAAATCCGTAGAAAGTGACCAACCCTATTTTGTTAATTTTGACGAGTTCATTCCAAGAGGAAAATACACCCTCCTATTCATTGTCAATGGAAAAACGATTGAACAAGGCTTCGAAGTTAACAATTAATAATTAACATATTTTAATTTATTTATATTTATATATTTAAACATGTTAATTATTTAATGTATAAAATTCCGAAACCCGTATTTCACCACAAATAAATTTGAAGCAGTTCATCCTAATAATATTTTCTATCTTTTGCTGAAGAAACAACCTTACTATGCGCACCAACAAATTCATTCTCTTAGCCTTACTTTTTATTGTTCCGTTATTCGCTACGGCTCAAGCCAGCCTCGATGACCAATTCGGATCGCAACGCTTCCGCTTTATTGGCCCAGAAGGCAACCGCGCCATTGCCATCGCTGGCGAACCAGGCAATCCAATGGTCAATTACATTGGTGCGGCTTCTGGCGGACTATGGAAAACCGAAAACGGGGGTCTAAACTGGCGTCCTATCTTCGATGATCAAGATATTTCGTCAATAGGTTCAGTGGCCTTAGCCCCTACCGACCCTAAGCAAGTTTGGGTAGGGACAGGTGAAACCTTCGTCATTCGTCCGGCCCATGCCATGGGCAATGGTATCTACTTTTCGCCTGATGCTGGTAGAACTTGGGAACACAAAGGTTTGGAAAAAACAGGTCGTATCGGTCGGGTAATTGTTCACCCCACAAATGCCAAGATAATTTATGCCGCATCATTAGGTCACACTTACGGCCCACAGCAAGAACGAGGCATCTATCGCAGTAAAAACGGTGGTGATACTTGGGAGCGTATTCTTTTCATTGACGAAAACACAGGCGCTTCCGACTTAGCCATAGACCCAAAAAACCCAAACATTCTCTATGCTGCCATGTGGTCTGTGCACATTAACTCATGGGGTTTGAACAGTGGTGGTAACGGTGGTGGCATTTACCGCTCTATGGACGGTGGCGACACTTGGGAGCCGATGAACTTAAAAGGTCTTCCCGGAGGAGAAAAAAGACCTGTGGGGAAAACCGCAGTAGCCGTTTCTTACAGTAATCCAAATGTGGTATATGCCCTATTTGAAATCAATAGCCCAGAGCTTTGGAGATCGGATAACAAAGGCGAAACATGGACCTTGATGAGCCAAGACCATGATTGGAACGAGCGTGCGCCTTATTATACCAGAATTGCAGTAGGTACAGGAAATCCAGATGAAGTGTACTCGCTTAGCGTGCGTTTTGTACAATCGCTAGATGGTGGAAAGACAAGAGAAAGAAGGCCTCCGAGCGGTGGTGGCGACAATCACGACATGTGGATTGATCCTACTAACCCAGATCGAATGATGGTAGCACACGATGGTGGTGCAAGTATTACTTTAGATCATGGCCGTTCTTTTCAGCGTGTTGTGTTACCGATTGCTCAGATGTACCACGTCTCGGTAGATGATCAAGTTCCATACAATGTATTCGGAAACAGACAAGACGGTTGGTCATATATGGGGCCAAGCAATTCGCTGCAAGGCTACATTCCTTTGGGTTTATGGAAAGGCGTGGGAGGTTGCGAAAGTGGCTTCGCGAAGCCAGATCCGAATGATAATAATATTGTTTGGTCGGGTTGTTATGACGGAGGGTTAGAAAGACATGATTTACGCACTGGTTATTCTAGAGAAGTGCGCGTTTGGCCAGAAGCAGGTTATGGCTGGGCACCAAAAGACATGAAATACCGCTGGCACTGGAACTTCCCCTTGAGCTTTTCAACGCATATCAAAAGCAGAGTCTACGTTGGAAGCCAGTTTGTACATCAATCTGACGATGGTGGTCAAAGCTGGCAAATCATCAGTCCAGATTTAACATTAAATGATAAAAGCCACCAAGAAAGTTCTGGTGGAGTGGCCATTGACAACTTAATGACTTTTGATGGCGCCACCCTTTTCGCCATTGAAGAATCGCCTTTAGAAGCAGGTTTAATTTGGGTGGGAACAAATGACGGTCAAGTACAATTGACCCGTGATGCTGGAAAAAACTGGACGAACCTTACGGCCAATATCAAAGGTATGCCAGCTTGGGGAACCATTGCCAATATTCATCCTTCCAAATACAATGCGGCTACGGCTTACATTTCGGTTGACCTTCACCAAATGGGTGATTTCGATCCATACATTTATAAAACAGCTGATTACGGAAAGACTTGGACGAAAATTTCGGATGGAATTCCAAAGTCGGAATCGAGTTTTGTGCATGTAGTGAAGGAAGATCCGAAAAGGGAAGGAATGCTTTATGCAGGCATCGACAAGGGAATATACATCAGCCATAACGATGGTGAAACATGGGCAAGATTGAAAAACAACCTTCCTCCTGCCCCGGTATACTGGCTGGAAGTGCAAGAGAATTTTGACGATTTGGTAGTGGCGACTTATGGCCGTGGCTATTACATTCTGGATGACTTAGGAGCTATCCGTAATGCAGACAAACTAGGCAACGAAGCACAAGTCTTTGAAATGCGCGACACTTACCGTTTCAATTCAAGAGAAAGCATTAAAACCGATGGGCCGAGCAATAATTCAGGGCAAAATCCACCTAATGGCGCCATCATCAATTACTATTTACCGAAGAAACATGATGGCCAACTGCTATTGGAAATTCAGTCGATGAGTGGTGATGTGATCCGCACCATGGAACCCTCTAAAGATGCAGGTGTAAACCGCACCGTTTGGAACCTCAGGTATGAATCTACTTACCGACCACTGCTTAGAACACAGCCTCCTGGTCGTCCTTGGGTACAATTGAATGGTGAAGGTTGGCGTCCGCTCACTACTTGGGATTTGGACTTAAACGCAGGTCAGACAGGGCCGAGAGTAGTACCAGGTAAGTACAAGGCTGTGCTTAAATTGATGGACAATAATGATAACCTACAAAGGGAAATCGTTCAAGAATTTAATGTGTTGAAAGACCCATTCTCTGAAGGCACCATTGCCGATATTCAAGCACAAGTGGACTTCTCTTTACAACTGCGCGATGCCATGAACATTGCAGTGAGCAGCATCAACTCTATTGAGGTTTTGCGTAGCGAATTGGAGGCCATTATTGCTGAAGAAAGCGACAAGAAAATTCAGAAAGAGGCCATTCGCCTAAAAGCCATTGCTGAAGAGATTGCCAGCAAGCTATACGACATCCATTTGACGGGAGCACGTGAAGATGCCTTCCGCTCTCCAATGAAACTCTACGGTCGATTAAGTGCCTTGGCCAGTGATATTAATGGCAGTGGTATTGATTTCAAACCTACCAATCAGCAAGGAGAAGTTTCTGAAATTCTAAATGAACGTCTGCAAAATGCTGTAAAACAATTCGAGCAAATCAAGGAAAACGATATCGAAAAATTCAACAAAGCCCTTGAGAAGAAGAATCGAGTGTTGACAATTGAGAAGACTGGAGGGAATTAGGGATTAGTTATCAGTTATCAGTTATCAGTTATCAGTTATCAGGAAACGGCTTTATCAAGAGCTTGTTTCTTGGTGGATGATAAAACCAATTCCTGAGATAGGCTTGATTCTCACCATCAGAGTATCTAAATCTTTAACTTTAGTCATAAAAAATCACCGTCATGCTGAGTGTTGAGCCCTTGCTCCTTTTGAGAAACTTAGATAAAGTAATTTAGGCGAAACCGAAAGCATCCGTCAGTGCTTAACTTCTGAGGCCTTGAACTGACTCTCCGAGGTCTTGGAGTTTTCATTTGAGCCATATCTATTGAAGCAGTTTATCTCGCCCTTACAGGGCTTAATGAACTTTTCGTTAATAAGGAACCCCGTTGGGGTTACAAACGGGCCGCCCCGCTGGGGCTTTCCTTTTCCGCTAGCATTCAGCTACTATTAGCCCTGAAAGGGCGCAATAACAGAACGAAGGGTGAAACCCTTCGAGATACCGACCTACATCTTTATTAAAGTCCTGTAGGGACGAAACAAACCCTCCGCGTTCTTTGCGGTTTTATTCCTCTTCCCTACTTTATTAAGGCTTGGTTAAAAAATTAAAAACCTCGTAAAGCACTTAACGCATGCTTTCGAGGTTTTCATGATTCTAAAATGTAATCGGGGTTCAGACCGTTAATTACACTTCTTGAATGTGGGTAATATGTGCAGGGCCAGTAAGTGCCTTGTAAACACTTACAATTGCAGCACCATTGTTTGGATATCTTGTTGCAGCCTGAGTGTTACAGAAGAACTTGTAATTCATTCCAGCAACAACTTGCTGAGAAACGGCCACTGGAGAATAGGTCACCCCTAAAATACCATTTAATGCCTCTTTAAAAGCTCCTTCTGCTTCTCCACTTATTTTACATGAATATGGTGAAAAAGCGCCTACTAAATTGGATGAATTTGACATGATTATTTGGTTTAAGTTTATTAATGATTTAATGAGGTTAAAAACCCCATGTGCAATCATGAGTGAGATTGTAGCTACTCAATCGATTCACTCTCTCTTGATTACTCTGTAAATTTCACTGATAAACGAACACCATTAATCGCCAGAAAGCATGATTCTAAATACTAACCAAAAATAGGTACATACTTACAAATAAGTAGTATATAATATTATAATAGACTTATTATGATTTTAGATAGATATATAACAATTAATAATTACTCACTAATCCTTGTTTGAATCGAAGATTCAATGCAAGATCTCAATGCTCACTCTATAATTATGAATTGCGTCTTTTTTAATCCCTCCCCGTCCTATGCTTTTGGGTGATATTGTCGAGAACCCAAGAATGCTATCAACCATTGAAAAAAGAAGATCTTAATTATCTTTGAGACTGATAAATCATAAAACCCTGATGACGAAAATCAAATTAACCCTACTTCTTTTAAGTCTGCTTTTTATCTATTCTTGTCAAAAAAGCTCCGCAGAAAAGGAGTTGAAAAATGAAATAGAAAGCTACCTAACGGAGCAAATACAAATGCAAGAAATCCCCGGACTAGCCTTAGGCGTCATTAAAAATGGGAAGGTTGTTTACGAAGGTTATTTTGGAAAGGCTGATTTAGAAAACAACACTCCTGTAAATGAGAGTACTCTATTTCCTGTATACTCCATCACCAAACTAGTAGTGACTACAGCGGTTTTCCAGCTTATAGAACAAGACAAAATTTCTCTTGAAGATGACGTTTCCAAACACCTTGAAAATTTACTGGAAGCTTGGCAAGGCCTAAAAATCAAAAACTTACTGACTCACTCTTCTGGTCTGCCAGACTTTTTTGTGAATGAAGGAAACACCTCAGATGCTGATATTTGGTCTCGATTAATTACTGAGCAAATGCATTTCGAAATAGGTAATCAGTTTGAATATAATCAAACCAATTACTGGCTCCTTGCCAAAATCATTGAGAAAATCAGCGGCACCTCATTGGAAGAATTCATTATCAACAATCAATTTGAAGAAGGTACTAAGGAAATCATTTTCTCTTCAGACTTAGGTGAGAATTTCTCAAACAGGGCCAGTCGCCATGAGTTCAATAACGAAACGGCTAAGTACGATATCTCTAAAATTTATGGAGGAAAGAGATACCATGCTGCCAATGGTATGAACATCACCCTAAAGGCGCTGATGGAATGGAATAATCGTTTGGACAATGATGTATTATTGACCCCAGAACAAAAAAACAACATGTGGAAACCCTTTCCATTTGGAAATGGAAGGGATGAATTTCTCCACGGATGGCACACTTATTCATCTAAGAATGGTAATGCTTACGGATTCACTGGAGGCTCACAAACTGGCTTTAGGAAGTTAGTGAAAAACGATTTGACCATCATCGTTTTCACAAATGGCTACAAATATTTCTCCCCTCATAATGACATCATCAATCGTGTTGCTGGCATAGTTGATGAAAACCTCAGGGATGAAAAAGCCATTGTTCAGCATGAAATATTGGCGGCATTCCTGACAAAGAATATTGAAGAAGCCATTGAGAAGTATCGACTCGTAAAAGCCAGTAATCCAGAAACCGAGGCCCAAATAGCAGGAAGGTCTTCCCTCTCCTATGAAAGCACGCTTAATGCGCTAGGCTATCTTTTCTTACAGAAGAATATCAAAGATGCCATTAAAGTACTTGAGCTAAATGCTGCTGAAAACCCACAGTCTGCAAATTGCTTTGATAGCCTTGGCGAAGCCTACTTTGCCGATGGTCAATTGTCTCTTTCTATAGAAACTTTTCTAATGTCACTCGACTTAGATCCCGAAAATAGCAATGCCAAAAGAATGATTAACCTTATTGAACATTCAATGAATAACTAATCCATACACCATGAAAGCATTCAATAGCACCTTTCTACTTCGCTTTGCGGTTGCCATTATTTTATTGACACACAGTATTCCTGGGATGTTTAACAATGGCATAAATGATTTCGGAAACTTATACCTAAACCAAATAGGTTTTGCTCCGCTAGGGCTAGCGATTGCTTGGGCAATCAAACTATCGCATTTGGTTGCTGCTTTTTGTCTAATGTTCGATAAGTATGTTAAATGGGCCTCTTTAGTCACCATTTTCGTGCTTATTGGGGGAATAATATTGGTCCATTTCAAAGAAGGCTGGTATGTGGTAGGTGATGGACGAAATGGCGTTGAATTCAATTTTTTATTGATTTTTGCATTATTCACTATCGTGTTTCCTAATGGGCTGAAAAAACGAGTCACTAAATCATGAAAATTGCGTCTTTTTTAAACCTTTCGCGTCACACGGTAAGTTTGAATCAATATTGAAGAATTGAATGAATAACATCACCGAAAATATTTGGAACGACTTCTATAAAGAGCTGAAGAGCTTCACCCTCAAAAAGGTAAAGGATGAGGATATTGCCAATGACATTTTACAGGACGTATTCCTTAAGATCATAGCCAATTCAGACAAAATAGCAAATGCCACCAACCTGCGCCAGTACATTTATGGCATTACAAGAAACGCCACAGTTGATCACTTTAGGAAAGCAGGCAGAGTAACACACATCGAAAACGAATACTCCCTTATTTCAGAAGAAGAAACAGAATCGTTAAATACCACAATTGCAGATTGCTGCATGAAGTCCTTCATTGCTCAACTTCCAGAGAAATACCGACAAGCCCTGATTAGAACGGAATTCGAAGCGGTTTCCCAGAAGGATTTGGCGATAGAACTGAATATCTCCTATTCTGGAGCAAAATCAAGAGTTCAGAGAGGAAAAGAGAAGTTGAAAGAACTCATTTTGGCCTGCTGCAACTTCCCTAGCGACAGCTATGGTAACCTTCAATCTGCGAACTCAAAAAACTGTAACTGCGACTGATTTTTCATGCGTCTTTTTCTGACAACCAGCGTGTTAGAGAAAAAAGACAGAAATGAAAATCATGTATATCTTTCCCCATCCAGATGACGAGTCATTTGGGCCAGCGGGAGCAATCGACAAGCAAATTCAAGAAGGTAACGAGGTTATTCTTCTAACACTTACCAAGGGTGGCGCAACCAAGGTTCGACATCAACTTGGGCTCACGGTTCAAGAAATGGGTAAGGTGAGAGAGAAAGAAATGCAAAAAGTACAGAGAACTTTAGGCATTTCAGAAATGACCATCCTTGATTATGAAGATGGTGGACTTGCGAAGATCAATCCCTCCCATCTTGAAAGCGAAATTCTAAAATGGCTTCAACATTACCGTCCCAATGTGGTGGTTACTTACCCAGTTCACGGAGGTAGCGGACATCACGATCATATTACCCTGCACCACATCATCAAGCGTCTATTCTTTGGTAAAAATGAAAGCCTAAACTTCTGGAAGCGCCTTGCCTATTTCACGGTTATCGACACCGGACTCCCCATGTTCTTTGAAGGAGGAATACCTAGAGTAACCTGGACCAAAAAAGAGGACATCATGGTGACCGAACAACTGAGTGAGGCCAATATCACAAAAATGAAAGAAGCATTGCTTTGCTACGACACTTATCAAGAAATGGTGAAGACGACCAACGTGATCGACAGAATTGGAGATAAAACTCACTTCGAGCTCGAAGCTGAAACGCACCCAAATACGCTGTCATCCCTAACCGAATCAATTAACGCTTAAACTCAAGAATATGGAAACTCAAGTGATTAAAGAAGAAATCAAAAAATCTTACGGAGCAATTGCCAAAAACGATATTCAAGCGGGCTGTTGTTCAACCGATTCAGGCTGCTGTGGAACTGAAGTTCTTAGCAATTCAATGGCTGAAAACTATGAAAATATCGAGGGTTATGAAAAAGCCTCAGACTTGGCTTTAGGCTGTGGACTGCCAACTGAAATTGCCAATATCAAAGAGGGAGATACTGTGATCGATCTCGGTTCTGGCGCAGGCAACGATGCCTTTATTGCCAGGAGAATCGTTGGTGAAACAGGTAAAGTAATTGGAATTGATATGACACCCGAAATGGTCATTCGCGCTTTGCAGAACAACCAAAAGCTGGGTTATAAAAATGTGGAGTTTGTGTTGGGTGAAATTGAAAGCATGAATGGAATCGCCACAAATACGGCCGATGTGGTGATCAGTAACTGCGTGATGAACCTTGTGCCTGACAAGGAAAAGGCTTTTAAGGAAGTTCACAGGGTATTAAAAGTGGGCGGCCATTTCAGCATTTCAGACATCGTATCTATTGGGACGCTTCCAGGCGCCATTTTAGAAGCTGCCGAAATGCATTCTGGATGTGTATCTGGCGCAAGTGAAAAAGGGACTTATTTAGGCATTATCAAATCCGTTGGATTTAAGAACATCCAAATCAAAAAGGAAAGGAGGATTGAATTACCTGATGAACTACTTTTAAAATATGTGAGCCCTGAAGAACTCTCAGCATTCAGAAAAACAGATTCAGGAATTTATAGTATTACACTCTATGCCGACAAACTGGAAGAAGGCGCTTGTTGCGACAGCACAGGCAGCGGTTGTTGCGGAAGCGAAGAAGTATCTACAACTAGCAAAGTAGATGAAGTATCCTGCTGCGGAACTACAGCAAGCAGTGGTAAATCAAGCTGTTGCAGTTAAGTACAGTCATTAACATTGTATTAGGAGAATAGCGACTTTGATGTTTAATCAAAGTCGCTATTCTTATAAGCCATAATAGAATGGCCTATGTTTCCTATTCTATTACTATCCTTCTGATTTCATAAGTCATTGGTTCCGAAACTTTAACATTTAGCGTCCCGCAAATCAGCCTCCTCCGTGCTACAGTATGTGTGGTGTCCCGACCATTACCCGATAAGTTTGCTTACCTTCCATAAGCCCAATACCAATATCATGAATGAAAAAAATGAAACGGAAGAATTTCTCGGAATGAAAAGAGAACTAGAATTCCAAAAGGTAGAAATAGAAACACTGAGGGCGGAACTCCTACTGTATAAGAAAGAAAATGTAAATCAAAATGACCAGAAACAAAAACGAGCTGGTGAATTACTAATTGCAAACAAAGAGCTTGCTGTACAAGCAAACGAAAAAAGAAAACGGGCCGAAGAAGTAATTGCGGCAAACGAAGAGCTTGATTTTCAAAAAGATGAAAAACAAAAAAGGGCCGATGAATTGTTAATTGCAAACAAAAAAGTTGCTTTGGAATATTATCAGAAGCAAAAGCAAGCAGATGAACTATTGAGCGCGAAGAAAGAACTCGCTACACACAAAAACAAGAAACAGCAATGGGTCGATGAACTATTAGTTATTAGCAGAGAGCTTGCTTTGCAATATCATAAAATGCAGAAACAAGATGACGAGTTAATGGTTCTACACAAGGAACTTGCCCTGCAATATGACGCAAAAAAAGAGTTGGCATCAGAACTAGCCATGGCCTACACCGAACTCATGAAATCCGAAGAGTCTCTAACAAACCATATTGGCGGATTAGAAAATATGATATTCATGATTTCACATCAGGTAAGGCAACCTATTGCATTGATTTTGGGTATATCGAATCTTCTTGAAGATTCAGCAGATTACTCTTCGGACGAATTAAAAAAAATTGTAGGCTACTTAAAACCTTCAGCCCTTAAGTTAGACAGTTTCACAAAAGAGCTTACAATGTTTATGCAAAGCATCGATGGGAGAGAAAGCGAAGAAAATAACTTCATCAAGTAAACTTTTCTTCCTTATTTTTTCAGAATAATAACGAATAAGCCAAAAGATCTTCCTCTATTAGCTCGTGGTTTTTCTAAAAGGGTGTAAATGTCGGTTGCTATAAGCATGGATGAACACTGAAATTAGGAGCACTCCCACCCAAAACACAGAAACCCATTGCAATACAGGGATTTCGTCCCAATGCCTTACGGCTATTGCTGTCAATGCCCATACTCCTACCAATGCAAACTCGCGCATATTTCGAGTGTAGATCATGAAAAGATTCAGCAGACCAGCTACACTTATCATTATTATCGTCCATTGTGTTTCAGTAAAAACTGCCACCCAACCAAGCTTGGCCAAATAAGCCGCAATATTGGCGATTGTGGCTACCGCTATCCAGCCACTATAAGCACATATTGGCCACCAAACGGAAGCAATTACTTTTAACGGAGCATCCCATCGTTCCATGTTCAACCTGAGGATAACCTGAACCAGTGAAAACAGAATCACAAACATCACAATCACGCTCATACCTGTTTGCTCATTGAGCCAGAACCATAACCAAGCGGCATTACCCAAGTTGGCAATGATTAACCAAGGCCCTATTTGAAGTATGCTTTCACTATGTTCTGATTTAGAAAAAGCCAGTTTGAGTTGATTTACCCCCAACACAATCAAACCAATGAAAATGACTCCCCAAAACGAAAAGGCATAGCCAGCTGGAGTGAATAAGTTAGCGTATTCAGCGCTCAGCCCCCCAACTGTATTTCCATTTATACCTGCTGTGTTACTCCAATAATTCCAAAAAATGACTCCCGCAATTACGAGCGTATTGAGTACTGCATATACCTTTTTCATCCAGTGAGTTTGTCAGTTAGATTTACATAACCGTTAAATTTACCATTCTGTTTAAGAGAAATTGCAAAAACATTAAACAAACCTTTTTTTATCCTTGAGGACACATCAGGTTCAAGACAAGATATGTAAAAAACAAAGTCTCTAAAAAGGATTTATGACTTCATATAAAGCTGAAATAGAGTTCTTTGCATGAGAAGTATTTTTTGTTGAATTTGTTGACAAATCAATCGATATGAAGCCCATTTTTTTCAGCTTGTTATTTATACTAGGTATAACACAGGCCTCCGCCCAATTTTTTGTTCAAAAGCTCTCACAAAACGAAATCCCTAAGGCTGACGAGGCCTATGCTGTACTCACCAGCGGAGATACGATTCGTGGCACGGTAGGCACAGTGTCGCTGAGTGATGGTATTTTTGACAAAATCAACATCAGAGAGAATGGTGAACGTTTTACTATCAATATAAATGATCTTGTAAGGTTGGCCATTTTGCCTAGCGATTGGGCCAAATTTGATGAAATGGCCTTATTACCAGTCCTCAGAAACCTTAAGAACAAAGAATTCATCGAAGTACTTCCAAAAGATGGATGGATCTTTTTTGATAAAATCCAACTCCCTGGAAAGCAAGAAAGATATCAACTCGCTCAACTCATGAACCCTGGATTTGATTCAAAAGTAAAAGTATATGCACACCCTGATGCAGAAAGCACAGGAAGCACCTCAGTAAGCTCTATTACTCTGGAAGGCTTGAGAGACAATACCTACTTTATTTCAGTAAATGGAGAAAGGGTTTTTCAGTTTTATGATTTTCAATACAGAAAAAGAGGTTTTGAAAAACTCTTCACTTCATGCCCAGCGCTAAAAGGCAAAAAACTGAAGTGGAAAGAGTTTCCAGAAGATGTGTTCTTACATCATCAAAAGTGCCTGTAGTCAGACTTCAAATAGCACGGAAGAAAAAGGAAATAACTGGGCAGTGTTTAGTTTGAAAATAATTCTTTAACTAGGGCGAAAAGAACAATATCCCCCTCACCGAAACCCATATTGTCCCTACACTGCCCACCCCTATTCGACTTCAAGAGTATGGTGTAGGCATTTTCAGTCTTATCCCAACCAAATCGGCACTAAAGAAAGCATTAAAGAAGCAGTACATTACTGTCAATGATATGACGGCTACTTCTGCCACCTTTATCAATGGAGGGGAAAGCATTCATCTAACCATGCCAGTAGATCTTGAGCAAGACAATAGACTCGTCCTCGCCCTTGATGTACTTTTTGAAGATGAATACCTAGCTGTAATTCATAAGCCTGCTGGCATTTTGGTCAGCGGTAATAGTTTTAAAACCATTGCCAATGCCTTGACCCAAAACCTGAAGCCAAGCAATCTCCCAGACGCTACTATACCGCAGCCTGTCCACAGGTTAGACTATGCCACCACGGGTATTTTATTGGTGGGAAAAACAGGCAGCAGTATTCGTGCTTTGAATAAAATGTTTGAGGAAAAAATGGTTGAGAAAACCTACCATGCAGTAACCATTAGTACAATGGCCAATGATAGCGGAACCATCTCTTTAGACATAGATGACAAGGAATCACAATCGGATTATAAGGTACTTGAGTCCGTACCCTCTGAGAGGTTCGGTCAACTCAACTGGCTTGAACTAAAGCCTAAAACAGGAAGAAGACATCAGTTACGGAAGCATTTAGCAAGTATTAGTAATCCCATTTTAGGCGACAAAGATTA
>TARA_R110001599_G_scaffold15550_7_pt1 | contig 25666 bp, 19 predicted proteins | sample TARA_R110001599 | Tara Oceans TARA_R110001599 (sample SAMEA4398360) | marine metagenome | biome: Polar Biome; feature: [MES] marine water layer (ENVO:01000295) within the mesopelagic zone...; material: water (ENVO:00002006), including particulate matter (ENVO:01000060) such as......
ACTGTTCACCACCTCAGTAACCAAGGTTTGAATTTCGTCATTGGTGGGCCAAATATCACGCAGGTAAATTGGCTTGCCTTCATGACTGGTGCCAAGGGGTTCTTTAAGTAAATCAATCTGCATGTTGCCTGCTAGAGCATAGGCAATAACCAACGGCGGCGATGCCAGATAATTTGCTTTTACATCGGAATGAATACGCCCTTCAAAGTTACGATTACCGGAAAGAACCGACGTGACATTCAGTTTTTCTTTACGGATCGCAGCGCTGATAGGTTCTGGTAGCGGGCCTGAATTACCGATACAGGTAGTGCAGCCATAACCCACTAGGTGAAATCCTAAGTTTTCCAGTTCATGGGTGAGGTTCGCTTTGTTTAGATATTCGGTGACAACTTGTGAGCCCGGTGCAAAGCTGGTTTTGACCCAAGGTTTAACAGACAATCCCAGTTCACTGGCTTTTTTGGCCAGTAAGCCCGCCGCTATTAATACAGAGGGGTTGGAGGTATTCGTACAACTGGTAATGGCAGCAATCACCACTGCACCGTCGTTTAAGCTAAAACGTTGTCCGTTGTATTCAACCTGAGCGGAATTTTCGCTTTTTTCAGCTTGGTGGCCACCTTCTGATTCAAAACGTCCTTTTTCGGGATCATCAGTGCTGAGAATGAGCTTCTCTTGCTCAGATAACCAAGCGCTGAACTGGCTTGCCGCCTCGGTTAGAGGGATCCTGTCTTGGGGACGTTTGGGCCCAGCGATGGACGTCACCACTTCAGCTAAGTCGATGTGCAGATTAGCGTGATAAATAGCACTGTTCTGGGCTTCAGAGCCCCACATGCCTTGCGCTTGGGCATAAGCTTTAATCAGTTTTATGTTGCGCTCTTCGCGGCCCGTTAAGCGCAAGTAGGTTTCGGTTTGTTCATCGAGTGGAAATATGCCACAGGTTGCCCCGTATTCAGGAGCCATGTTGGCGATGGTTGCTCGATCGGCAATGGTTAACTGTTTGATCCCTTCGCCGTAAAATTCCACAAACTTACCCACTACACCAAACTCACGCAGTTTCTGGGTAATCGTTAGCACTAAATCGGTTGCAGTGGTGCCAGGAGGCAATGCTCCTGTGATCTCCATGCCGACGACCTCAGGGATAAGCATAGTGACAGGTTGGCCGAGCATAGCGGCTTCAGCTTCGATGCCACCCACGCCCCAACCTAAAACACCTAGGCCGTTGATCATGGTGGTATGGGAATCTGTGCCGACTAACGTATCGGGGTAGAGCAGTGTCTGGTCTTCCTGTTCTTCTATAAACGTAACTCGGGCTAAGTATTCCAGGTTGACCTGATGCACTATGCCTTTACCCGGAGGAACCACTTTGAAATTATTGAACGCTTTTTGGCCCCAGCGCAGAAATTGATAACGTTCTTTGTTGCGCTCAACTTCTTTGGCAGTATTTTTATCAAAGGCGTCGCTTTGGGCGAAATAATCCACCATAACGGAGTGATCAATCACCAGTTCTACTGGTTTTAGCGGGTTGATTTTTTGTGGATCTCCACCTAAGTCGACCATGGCATCGCGCATGGCAGCTAAGTCTACGACGGCGGGTACGCCGGTAAAATCTTGCAATACCACTCGAGAGGGGACAAACGCGATCTCAGTGGAATCGCTGTCATTGATATCCCAATTGGCGAGTTTTTGAATGTCCTCGTCTTGCACAAAGCTTTCTTGGCTGTGACGTAATAAATTTTCGAGTAAAATTTTAGCGGCAAAAGGTAAACGCTTAATGTCGTGTGTGTTAGCTAGGCTATCGAGGGCGTAATAGGAAAATTTTTCGCCATCTAAGGTCAGGCTTTTTAGATAAGGGGAGGCTTGCTGCATGATGTTCTCCGGCTGTCAGGCTTTTACGCAAAATGTGTTACGTAGCTGATGGTGAATGTGCAATAAAGAGCGTGCTGAACGTCGCTCTTTATTGCCTGTTTAATGAAGTTCCGTCTAGATTTTTGGTAAACTTTGCAACGTACGTTTGACCTTAAGTTTATAGTCAAGATCGTTTAACAAGTCATGATCGCACTCAGGGCAATGTTCGATATCTTCAGCGGGTAAGGTACAGTGTACCCGTTGCTCTAGCCAGTTAATGTCGTTGATATGTTTAGGCGCTAACAGTAGCTTCTTACCACCTGGCAACCAATTGTGCGTGTCGATGACCAGCATGGGCACTTCCCAGTTTTCGGTATCCAAAATTAAATCATGAATATGCCCAACGGTTTCGCCACCAGCGATAACATCGTAACCTTGCAACTCATCAATAGAGCGCAAATGATTTGCGTGGCTCTTTTCATGTTCCTGTAGATTGCTGTTTGCTTGTTCGAGAGCCTGTTGATTAACCAATGCCGTGGGGTGGGCATATTCGCCCCAAGCCCCAGGCCCAGTCCAGTAGTAACCGTAACCTAGATAGGAAAACAATATCTCCTCGTATTCCCGAGATACGGTTTTTTCTTCATCGATGGAAGGGCTGTCTTTAACTTGTTGCTTGCTTAAAGCAACGTGGATTTTTTCATCCTCTGTGTCAATTTCTCTCAAGGATATGGGAGAAATAAGCACTTTCTCCCCTAGGGGCAGCCATTTGTGCGTATCGACATACATGTATCGAACCGTCCAAGCTCGGTCATCAAACAAAAAGTCTTTGATGATACCGATATCGCCGTCTGTTGCTGCTATGGTAAATCGTTGAATGTCTCGTAAACCTGCAAGCATGATGCTCTCCCTACTAGTGAATGCGAATAGGTCAAATGAGAAGTGCTTGTTAAGCCGTTTTTACCCTTGTTAGGGGTATGCAACGTACCCGACAGAGTATTCACACTGACTATTCAAAAATAGTTAATGCTTTCGATATACGCAAAGAGTAAGCCAGCATGAATGCAAGCTTTTCAGCGCCTACAGTATACTAGCTAGGGACGATTAGGTGGATTTACAAGTTCAGTTGGAAGGTTTTATTCAAGGTAACAATTACCAGATGGACTGTAATATTTACAGTTCATCTGGTAATAAAGGGATTATCGTAGAGGACGTTAAATAGGGCCTTTATCGAAACTGGGCAAGTCTTTTATGCTGGGCAACCATTTAAGTGCGGCGCTAGACCAAATTTGTCGTTTGGGGGGGAGTGCGTGGCGCTGCTCGATTGCCCCTATGCGCAGATTATAGATCTTAGGCTCGTCGCCCACGGCAGAGGCATAAATGCCAGTGCCACAATGCTCACAAAATCCTTGAGCGCGATGGTTGCCACTTTGCGCGATCTTGACGTATTCCTTAGGTTTGCCTTTGGTAAACGTTAACCCATCAAGTTCGGTGACAACGACTGTGCGAAAAGCACTGGCAGACAATACTTGGCAATCGGCACAATGGCATATCATGGCTTTTTCAGGATCGACAACTGCACTAAATTCTAGTTCGCCGCAGTGGCAACGACCGGTAATGTTCATAACACGTCCTCATTATATTAGATTGATACCGTCATCAGGGATGACGGTATGATTGAACTGGGGGTAGGTGTTCGTGCTGAAAACCGGGTGGTTTTATCCTAGCGTTTTCCAGCATACAAAAAACACACTAAATAGGGTTAAGATTGTTAGGCAGGTCAGGGTATAGATACGAAACGCACCTTGAGGTTTGTGCTCTGGGCTAACGTCAGCGCCCATCATCACCTTATAATTTAACCAGGCATATATGGGCGCGCTAACAAACGAAACCGTGGTAACAAAATCCAACAAGGCTTTAATGTCGGCGCTAAAATCGGTAATGATCCACCAGCTACCTATGGCTAAAATGGCTAACGACAGCAAATAAACGATGCCGCCGCCCCGGCTTTTAGGGGCAGCGGGGGATGTCTGGGTAGGTGCCAAGTTTGTATTTGTTGCTTTATCACGGTTTAATTCATAGGCTCGCTTCCACACTTGCGGGAAACCATCAGCAACAGCAAAGGTGGTTGAAAATAGTGCCACAAAGGTCACTATGGCCATTAACAACCAGCTCCAATCTCCCAAAGCCGTACTATATATACTGACCAATTGACCGGCAAATGCGGCGGCAGAATCAGCGAAACCATCGCCTTGGCCAAACATCAATAAGGCACCTAACCATAAAAAGATGATAGCCAATAATAAGCTAACCCCATAACCGATATTAAAGTCGGTGGTGGCATTCTTGGCGTTTTCGGCACCGGGCTTGGCGCCTCGAGATAAAATCCACAGGGAATGCCACACTGATACTTCAATGGCTGTGGGCATCCAGCCGATAAGCGCAACGATAAACGCAATGCTGGCCGCGGCACCTAAGCTAATCGTAGGGGCATCCACTGATGGGGTAAAGCCCAAGCGTCCGATCGCAGCAAACCAAGCGATTACGCTACAAACAACCAGAATTAACATCATCCATTTAAGCATGGTATTGAGTACTTTGTAATGCCCAATCAAAAGTACGGCGCATACAATACCCAATACCAACGCTGCCCACTGGGAAAGGGATAGCACATCACCAAACAGGTTCATCGCCAGTGCTGCGGTGACGATTGTCACACCAGATTGGACAAAAAACATGGTGAGGAAGGTTAAGGCCAGAAATAAATAAAACGCCCACTTGCCGACTGAACGATAACCATCAAGTAAGCTTTTTCCGGTTAAGCCTGCGTATTTAGGACCAAACAGGAAAAAAGGGTATTTCACCACATGGGCCAATAATATGAAGCCCAGTAAGGCGAAACCGAAATCGGCGCCCGCACGGGTGGCTTGAACGATATGTGATACGCCAATGCTAGTGGCGGCCCAAACGATACCTGGCCCGAGTAAGGCCATTATTCTAGTGAGTTTCATGATACTGCTACCGTTTTATGAATGATTTTTGATCAATCTCTATTTGGATAAATTTCAGTATGCTGTTGATTGATGCTAAAAACTTCACATCCATCCAGTCCATACACGTTTAGGTATTTTGCTTGTTACATAAATAAAGCATTAACATTTTTGGCAATTCATCGCATAACGCCTGTGAATCTAATTCGCACGCGATGGCCGGGGTAATTTGTGGATAAAGTACTTTATCCAGTAAGGTACTGATCAAGGTGAATATGACCAAATTAACCGCTGCGGTTTTATCTGCCGCTGTGATATTGGCACTGAATCTGAGTAAAATATTGGCAATACGGGTGTACACTTCTCGTCTGTCGACCAGCGCTTCGCCTACCACCAGGTCTGAATGCAGGCGGGAGTTAAGATGTATGGTACGAAATAAGCTACGATTGGCGGCAAAGAAATCATGGCATTGTTGAGTAACACCGCTAACCGCATGTGATAAAGAGGCGTACTGATTTTGTTCTAGGGCGTCAATCCAAGCGATTAGATCTCGGCCGAAATCCTGATATAGAAGTGGTAATAATGTGTCTTTATTCTTAAAGCGCCGATAAAAGGTCCCCACAGACACATTGGCATGCTCACACAATTCTTTGATACTGATATGCTCAAAAAATTTACTTTGTAGGCAATGATGTACCGCGTTCATTAGATTCCGCTGGGTGTCTTGACTGCGTTGTTGTTTGGCAGGGATAACACTTTGTGTTGGCATTCCTAAATCATTCTCTTATATCACTGGTCATTATCACAACATCACACCGTAAATTAGCGACAGGATCATGCCGCTTTTGATAAAAAACAGCAATATAAGAATACCACTAGCTTCGCTCAGAAATGTTGCGAGATGATTCTTATATTGCTTTACGGTCAACTAATTAGCTTGTGCCATATAATCTAACGTCAACTGAGTTAGCGCAGCTGTGCCTAAATGAAGTGCGTCTTCGTCGGCAAAAAAATAGGGGGAGTGGTTACTGGCGGCTTTGTTGGCATCTTGGTCTTGGGGCGTAGCCCCTAAAAATACAAACAAGCTTGGGATCTCGAGTGCGTAGAACGAGAAGTCCTCGGCACCGGTTATTTTCGGGGTTACTACAACCTTATCCTCACCAGCCAGCTTGTGTAAACTTGGCAACATTTGCGCCGTCAAGGCGGGATTGTTGATCGTCACTGGATATCCTTCAATAATGTCGACCTCTGCCGTTGCGCCAGACGAAGCTGCAATGTGAGTAGCGGTATGTTTAATTTTATCAAAAATGCGTTGTCGATTGTCCATATCGAAGTTACGTATGGTGCCCACCATTTCGACTTCCTCGGGAATGATATTATTACGCACACCGCCGGATATTTTGCCAAATGATATAATGGCGGGCTCTTTGGTGATGTCGATTTGACGGCTTATAATGTGGTTAATGCCGGTTACAACTTGGGCCGCTGCCGAAATAGGATCTACTCCATTCCAAGGCGTTGAGCCATGCGTTTGCTCGCCGTGAATAGTAATTTCAAATCGGTCTGCGCTGGCCATAAACGGGCCACTACGATAACCAAGATACCCTGTGTTCAGACCAGATGTAATATGTAGACCAAATGCTACCTCAGGTTTGTGTTTTTTGAATATACCCTGTTTTAGCATCAGTTCTGCGCCGCCTTCTTCACCTTCTGGCGCCCCTTCTTCCGCGGGTTGAAAAACGAACATCACTTTACCGCGTAACTGCTTTTTCATACCGGCTAATACTTCTGCCGCTCCCATCAACATCGCCACGTGTGTATCGTGACCACAGGCATGCATAATACCCACATCGACTCCTCGGTAATGGGTCGTTAGGGTTGATTTAAAGGGTAAATCACCTTTTTCAGTAACAGGTAGGGCGTCCATATCGGCACGTAACATGACCGTGGGGCCGGGTAAATCGCCGGTTAATATGCCGACAACTCCTGTGTACGCAATATTACGCTCGACCTGTATGCCTAATTGCTCAAGATGTGATGCGGCCATTTCTGCGGTGCGAGTTTCTCGGTTACCGAGCTCGGGATGCTGATGAATGTCACGGCGCCAAGCGATGACTTTATCTTTGACGTTTGCGAGTTGCTGCTGGGGAACGTCATTTGCTCGTGCTGTCATGGTATGAAGTGATGCTATTGATACTACCAATGTCATAAGCGCTGTTTTCATCTTATTTTCCTTGCGTGTTTTGGGTCTGCCGATAGGGCAATTAAGGCGTTTTATTGTGTGTATTTGTAGCCTTAACCTTGCCGTTAGTTAAGCATAGTAAACTGATAATTATCGATATGTAAATCAAGATTCACAATGTGCTCAGTCATATTGCTCATAAGAATGATTCTCATCGCCAGATGTCGATTGTTATTTATACGATCTTTAATTGTTTAATTTTTGTAAATGCATGATTTTAATAACGAATATTTACAATTTATCGCTGGTTGTGCTTTGTGCCGTGGAATTGTATTTGCTAGTATCCGCGCATCAAAAAATGAGTGAAGCATGTCGCAGATCAATATGGCGTGTTTTAACGTGTGTTAAGCCCCTTGGATTAAACGTTGAATCAACAAGCCCCCCATTCACACAGTTTCAAGCGACGCAGTAGAGCGTTGATGAAGCTATCACGTCATTCGCTTTTAGCGAAGGTGTGCTTTGTGACTGGTGTTATTGGGCTGTTCGGATCGTTTACCGTTTTTCTTGGCGGTTTCTACGAAGGTGCGGAGTTTGTCGGCTTAGCCTTAGACTTCTCGTCTTTTGATTTACTCAGTACCGCGCTATTTTTATGGGTAATGGTCCTTAGTGGTTATTTTGCACAACATTATCTGTGGCTATTAAATCTAGTGCCTGATTATGTGTTGCGTAACCTGGCGGCCAAACCCAAACCCCTATTTATTGTTCCCGCAGTTATCAGCCAAGTGCCGTCTGCCCATGGATCACGCGCTCCTCCCTTATTTTCTTAGCGGCTCAAATCGTTAAATAAGCTGTTGCTTCTATTTTGTGTCAATCATGTGCTGAGTTTTGCGCATCACGCCTGATACAGATCCATTGCAGATATTTTTACACTTATTTTATCTTGAGCCCGCTCACGCGTTAAGTCCGGCATGGCCGGAGTTTGATTCTGCCTGATTCACTAAAGGCAGTGCTATAAATAATGTGGGTAGGGGAATTCCTTTGTTAATCCGTAAGTTAGGTTATTCGGCTTTGACGGCAAGTCTATTGCTATTGTCGGGCTGTGAAGGTGGTGTGCTTGATCCGAAAGGTCAGGTAGGCATCGATGAAAAGTATTTAATTGTGGTGGCAACGGTCTTGATGCTGCTGGTAGTTATTCCGGTTATTGGAATGACGTTATATTTTGCTTGGCGTTACCGTGAGGGACGTGAGCAAGAGATTTATGATCCTAAATGGGCGCATTCCACCAAGATTGAAGTGGTGGTGTGGTTAATTCCGATTGTTATTATTGCCATTTTGGGCACCCTCACTTGGTATTCCACGCAAAAGCTTGACCCGTACAAAGCGTTAGAGCACGACCATAAACCTATCACCATTCAAGTGGTCTCGCTGAATTGGAAATGGCTATTCATATACCCCGAGCAAGGTATTGCCACGGTAAATGAAGTGGTTTTCCCGAAAAATGTACCCGTGGAATTTAAGATCACGTCTGATACCACTATGAACTCATTCTTCATTCCGCAATTGGGTAGTCAAATATACTCCATGGCGGGTATGACAACGCGTGTCAACTTGATTGCCAATGAAGCAGGGCAATTCGACGGCATTTCTGCCAATTACAGTGGTGCTGGTTTCACCGGTATGAAATTTAACGCGATCGCTAAGCCGAGCGAACAAGCATTCGATGAATGGGTGCTTGCCGTTAAGCATAGTCCTGCAATCCTTACTGATGAGCGTTATGCGCAATTGGCTCTGCCTAGCGAAAACAACCCGGTGGACTACTTCGGGTCAGTGGAAAGTGAACTATTCAACCATGTTGTGATGCAGTTTATGGGCACCATGGATCATCACGAACAATCTGAGCATTCAGCTCAAATGCACATGCAGGCGGAGGACTAATTATGTCGCTATTAGGAAATCTTACCCTTGACGCCATTCCGTACCACGAACCCATTATTATGGTAACGCTGGCCGTGATTGGTGTCATCGGCTTGGCTGTTGTTGGCCTTATCACAAAATATGAAAAATGGGGTGTGCTGTGGAATAACTGGCTCACCTCGGTGGATCACAAACGCCTTGGTATGATGTACATCATTTTGGCGCTCGTTATGCTTATTCGTGGCTTCTCTGATGCCATTATGATGCGTGCACAACTCGCGATCGCCACCAATGGCTCTGAGGGGTACTTGCCCCCAGAACACTACGACCAAATATTTACCGCCCACGGCATCATCATGATCATCTTCATGGCCATGCCTTTTATGATTGGTTTGATGAACATAGTGTTGCCTTTGCAAATTGGCGCCCGTGATGTGGCATTCCCCTTTATGAATAACCTGAGCTTTTGGCTTACAGCCTCAGGTGCCGTATTGATTAATATCTCTTTAGGTTTAGGGGAATTTGCGAAAACCGGTTGGTTGGCATACCCGCCATTATCGGAGATGTCGTTTAGCCCTGGGGTAGGGGTCGATTATTATATTTGGGCCTTGCAGATATCCGGCATAGGAACTTTGCTCACAGGGGTTAACTTTCTTGCCACTGTGTTCAAAATGCGTGCGCCGGGTATGAAGTTAATGCAAATGCCGATCTTCACCTGGACATGTACCTGGGCAAATATCTTGATTGTGGCCTCTTTTCCAATTCTAACCGCCGTACTGGGTTTATTGACCTTAGACCGTTATTTGGATTTCCACTTTTTTACCAACGACGGCGGCGGTAACGCCATGATGTATATCAACCTTTTCTGGGCTTGGGGTCATCCTGAAGTTTACATTTTAGTCTTACCGGCTTTTGGTATTTTCTCAGAAGTAATTTCGACTTTCACCGGCAAACGTTTGTTTGGTTACACCTCAATGGTGTGGGCCAGCGGTGCGATCTCTATCCTTGGTTTTGTGGTGTGGTTACATCACTTCTTCACCATGGGCTCAAGTGCTGATGTGAACGCTTTCTTTGGCGTGATGACTATGATTATTGCCATACCCACAGGAGTCAAATTATTCAATTGGCTATTTACTATGTATCGCGGACGTTTGCGTATCACAGTGCCTGTTTTGTGGACCTTAGGTTTTATGGTGACCTTCAGCATAGGAGGTATGACAGGGGTATTACTGGCAGTACCTGGGGCAGATTACGTACTACACAATAGTTTGTTTCTTGTGGCGCATTTCCATAACACCATCATAGGTGGCGCAGTATTTGGCTACATGGCCGGTTTCGCGTTTTGGTTCCCTAAAGCAACGGGCTTTCATCTGAACGAGCGCTTAGGTAAATATTCGTTCTGGTGCTGGCAGGTTGGTTTCTATGTGGCCTTTATGCCGCTTTACGTATTGGGCTTTTTAGGTATGACCCGTCGCCTTAATCACACGAACAACCCAGATTGGAACATTTGGTTGTATATAGCAGCGTTAGGCGCGGTGATCATTTTTGTTGGCATCATTCTGCAATTCGTCCAGTTGTACGTGAGCATTCGTGATCGTGAGCAAAACCCTGACTTAGATGGCGATCCGTGGAACGGCCATACCCTTGAATGGTCAACGGCATCACCACCGCAGTTTTATAATTTTGCCACCTTACCTAAGGTGCACGACATAGATGCATTTACCGATATGAAAGATAAAGGCATAGAGTATCAAGCGCCAGATGAGTACTTACCTATTCATATGCCTCGAAATACAGCGGCAGGCATGCAAATAGCCGGCGCGCTGGGCATAGTGGGTTTTGCCTTAATTTGGCATATTTGGTGGTTAGCGATAGTTGGCTCAGTGGGTATGGTAGTGGCCTTAATTGCCCGCTGTTACGCCAGCGATGTGGATTATTATGTTGAGCCCCAGGAAATTGCCGAAATTGAACAGGCTCACCTTGCGAATGTCGCAACGGTGAAGGAGGAACTCGTATGAGCGCGGTACCAGAAACCCTAAAATTTGTCCCTGAGCACGGTTTAGATACCGAGCATCATGACGGGGGACATGGTGAACATCATGATACCTCGGGTAATACCTTATTCGGCTTTTGGCTGTACTTGATGACGGACTGCATCTTGTTTGCTTCCGTTTTTGCCACCTACGCGGTGTTGTTCATGAACACCGATGGCGGCGTATCAGGTAAAGATATATTCGACCTTAATTTCGTGGCGATTGAAACTGCGGCTTTGTTAGTCAGTAGTATCACTTATGGCTTCGCGCTGTTGTGTGCCCACAATCAAAACCGCGCAGGTACCCTGTTGTGGTTGTTGGTCACTATGGCGTTGGGGTGCGTGTTTATTTCCATGGAAGTGTATGAATTTAATCATTTAATCGTAGAAGGAAACGGTCCCGATCGCAGTGCCTTTTTAAGCTCGTTTTTTGCCTTAGTCGGCATGCATGGTTTGCACGTTACCGCGGGTTTAATTTGGATGCTAGTCATGGTGTTTGAGGTATTAAAACGCGGCTTAGGCACACAAACCGTTACCCGCTTGGGCTGCCTGAGCTTATTCTGGCATTTCTTGGATATCGTGTGGGTCTGTGTATTCACTGTTGTTTATTTATTAGGGGCAATGTGATGAGTCATTCAGCAGAAGGCGCTGCTCACGGCAGCGTAAAATCGTATTTAATTGGCTTTGTATTATCTGTGGTGTTGACCGCGATCCCATTTTGGATCGTGATGACCGGTAACTTTAGCAAAGCCACCACCTTTTACAGTGTAATAGCGCTGGCCGTTGTACAAATCGTGGTGCATTTGAAGTACTTTTTGCATCTCGATTTTTCGGTCCGTGGACGTATGGATACCTTTGCGTTTTTGTTTACCGCACTGATTATTGTCATGGTCGTTGGATTATCCATTTGGATTATCTATAGCGCCAACGCAATGATGATGTAAAGGGAGGCCACCATGACAATCAAACGTTATCTAAATATTACGAAGCCAGGCATCATTATGGGCAATTTGATTTCCGTAGCGGGTGGTTTTTTGCTTGCCTCCCGGGGGGAGAACGATGGGCTTTTGATGATGATGACAGTGTTAGGCTTATCGCTCGTGGTGGCCTCTGGCTGTGTGATTAATAACTGTATCGATAAAGACATAGACGGCAAAATGCAGCGCACCTGTAAGCGGGCTACCGTCACCGGTGATGTCACTATTTCCCATGCGTTGCAGTTTGGTTTAGCCCTAGGAGCGTTGGGATTTGGCTTGCTCATTCACTACACCAATAACATAGCAGTGGGTTTTGCTGTGCTTGGTTATGTGGTGTACGTTGGGGTATATAGTTTATACATGAAGCGTCATTCGGTTTACGGCACATTAGTAGGCAGCTTGTCAGGTGCGGTGCCCCCGGTTGTGGGGTATTGCGCCGCCAGCGGCCAGTTTGATGCTGGTGCAGGCATTCTTTTGTTGATGTTCAGTTTGTGGCAAATGCCGCATTCTTATGCCATCGCTATATTTCGCTTTGATGACTACGCCAAGGCCAACATTCCAGTGTTACCGGTGGCCCAAGGGATCGCGAAAACCAAGTTGCATATTGTATTGTATATAGCGGTGTTTGCTATTGTCAGTGCACTACTACCATTGAGTGGTTATACAGGATTAACTTTTATGAGTTTGGCTTGCGTGACGAGTTTATGGTGGTTATTTATGGCGCTCAGGGGCTATCGTAAAAATATTGAGCTGGTGGTGTGGGCGAGACAAATATTTGGCTTTTCTATTTTAACCATTACAGCTTTGAGCGTGGCGATGGCTTTTGACTTTAAAGCGCTGCCACCGAGTTTGTTGGTCATGCTCAGTTAGTCTCGTTCAATCTTGGACTAAACATCCCCTTAATCTAGTTTGATTGAGGGGACACTTCGGCTAATAATTCAAGTAAAGCACTCAAGGTGATAGGTTTAACCATATGGTGGTTAAAGCCTGCTTCGCTCGATTTACGTCTGTCTTCCTCTTGTCCCCAGCCTGTCAGCGCGATGATGGTGATATCTTTACCCCAATCCAGTTTTCGAATGGCTTCACACACTTGGTAACCATCGAGTATGGGCAAACCGATATCGAGCAATATTACGTCGGGTCTGTATTCATCGGCGGCTATTAGGGCTTGTTCTCCGTCATATACCACGCGAGTGTTGTGCTCATGCATGTCGAGTAACATTTGCATGCTGTCGGCGCTGTCTTGGTTGTCGTCCACTATGAGCACATTAAGGGCTCTATTAATGGTCGATTTTTTCAGGCTTTTTGTGGGGATACTACGCGTAGTATTGGTTGCTTCACAGGGCAAATAAACGATAAATTCACTGCCACAACCTAAACCGTTACTACGGCACTCAACATGACCACCATGCATTTCAACTAAGCGCTTTACCAACGAAAGCCCTATGCCGAGGCCGCCTTCGGATTGCTCTAGATGATGCTCCACTTGGGTAAATAGTTCAAATACCCGTGTGCTCATATCTGCGCTGATCCCCAAGCCGTTATCTTTGACGCAGATTTTTACCTGTTTGTTTTCTTGTACCACGCTCAGGGTAATGTGCCCTTTCTTGGGCGTGTATTTACACGCATTATTGAGCAGGTTGCCTAATACTTGGGCTAAACGAGCGGGATCGGCTTGTAAATGGATAATATCTTGGGGTAAGACCACTTGTAGCGTATGCCCTAAACGGTTGACATATGGGCTGGCCATTTCAACTGCATGCTCAATTATCTTCCCAAGCTCTATCGATTCGCGCTTTAGGGAGAGTTTGTCTTTGGTGATGCGGCTAATATCCAGCAAGTCATCAATTAAGCGAACCATTTGAACCACTTGGCGCTCCATAGTAACCACAGCTGCTTGAATCTTGTCTGGCTCAGTTTGATCGTTGCGGATCAGCTCCATCGAATTAAGTAAAGGAGCAAGTGGGTTACGCAGCTCATGGGCCAAGGTGGCCAGAAACTCGTCTTTGCGTTTATCTGCTACCGACAGCTTGTTGGTCAGTTTGGTCAGTTTTTCTGCCATTTTACGCTGTTCGGTGACGTCGGTATTTGTGCCGAAGAAGCGTACTAACTTGCCATCTTGGTCATGGATTGCGTTCATACGTGACAAAAACCAGCGGTAATTTCCGTCGCGGTCTTTAAGTGGAAAAGTGTCTTCCCAGTTGATGCCTTGTTCTAGACATCGAGCAAACTTAGCAAATACGGCTTGTTCATAATCTGGGTGATGGTGAGCTTTCCAGCCACCCTGCAGATTTTGCTCCAAGGTGGTACCTGTATATGACAGGAGTCGCTGATTAAACCACTCAATTTCACCTTGGGCGTTTGCCATCCATGCCATCTGCGGTATGTTGTCGGCTACTGCGCGAAAGCGTTCTTCACTGAGACGCATGGCCTGCTCATCTTGGCGGCGTTTAATCACGAGCTCTGCGGTGCGCATGATGATGTCGAGACCTTCGAAATCAACTTGGTCTAGTGACTGAGGCGCTGGGTAATACATAGCAAACACACCCAGTACATCTTTTCCTGAGATGATGGGCAATGACCAACAGGCGCGTAAATTGTGCGAAAGCGCTATCTCGCGGTATTTAGTCCATGAGGGATCTGAAGCGATGTCGGGCACAAATACCGCTTGCTTAGTCGCCGCCGATGTACCACAGGCGCCCATTTGTGCATCAATACTTAAGCCGTCTATTTGTTCAATATACAAAGCTGGAAGACTTGGTCCTGCTACAAGTCGTAGTGTATGAGTATGTTCATCTACCAACATGATCGTACCTATCATGCCGTTTTTAGAATGTTCCTCTAAGGATATCAGCAATGTGGTTAATACAACATTTAATGGCGCTTCTTGGGCCATAAGTGCTAGTGCATTGGTCTGTGCAACTTGTAAGGCTTCGGTGCGTTTGCGCTCACTAATATCGGCCACTATGCCTAACATACGATTAGGTTTGCCTTCATGGGGCTTATATAAACTGCCGTGAATGGCTATCCAGTGTATGCTTTCGTCGGGCCAAATTACTCGGCATTCACAGCGAAAATCAATGAGTTGCTCAATTGCACGGGCGAATTTGTTTTCGACTTCTTGGCGATCTTCAGGATGTACATGTTGCATAAAATCCTTGATGCCCCATTGATCTTCGGGGATCGCTTCATTGAAACCAAAACAGCGATCATGGTGTAACGAGCGCTTTGATGTGTCGTTAGTTAAATCGAGATCCCAATCGCCCACCTGAGCTGCTTCTAACGTCAAATCTAAGGTGGCTTTGCTGGCGCGCAATGTATCTAACACCCTTAAGTGTTCTGTTCTTAACCAAAAACGCCGGGTGAATTCAATCACCAGTTCTATTTCGTCTTCTCGCCAGTTATAGGGTGTATCGCGATATACGCTCAGCACAAAATAATTTTTCTTACCTAAACTGATGGGCACGCAAATCATGGCGCCTATGGCTCTTTGCTGATAATCAGCGGTTGCGTACTGGGGATCTTTAGTGACATCGTTTACCACTAAGGGGAGGTTTTCTTTTTGGCACATAGCAACTTCAAAAGGGATTTCATCGGCATCGCTAAATACATTATGTTGCGGTGTATTTTGCCAATGATGCGTGATAGTCAGACGTTCTGAAATAGTGTGAGCTTCGCAAAACATACAGGCGCTTAAATTTAGATGACGAACCAGATTATCGGTAATTATCGTTTTAATTCTCTCTAAATTACTGGCGCTGAGCAGATCTGCGCTGACCTGAGTGAGCATAGCTGAGTTGCGCTCTGTGCGTTTGCGGTTAGTAATGTCGATGCCCGACGGGATAAGTTGCATGACACTGCCATGCTCATCAAAAATAGGATGCAGCATAAAATCTATATCGATAAGCTCGCCATCGGTAACACGGGCCATGGTATCAAAGCGTGAGGGGACACCGTGTTTGGCTTTATTGATGGCGCGGCGAATAAGTTGCTGCACGTTCTCGTCATGGGCCCACCAATACGTTTGTTCGAAGGGTAAACCTATCACGTCACTTTCTTTTAAGGATGCAGACAACAATGCGGTTTTATTGGCCTCGCGCAAAATACCGTCAGGGGTGATAACCCCCATAAATACGGCAAAACGCTCAAGTACATCAGTGATGATTTTGCCGTTACTGTCTGTACTGAGCAGCTTAGGGTTCTCGCTAAATGCCGCCTGTTTCAGTTGGCGAGAGCGGTGCGTAAGCAAAACACTTAATGTAGTGCTCAGGCATAAAAACCACACTCCCTGTAACGAAAATGCGGACAGAAAAGCATAGGGGATCTGATGACGATAAATATAGCTGACTACACACAAGGCACTAACGGCAAACAATATGGCGGCCGTTTTGCTTTTGTATGCAGAGACAATCAATACGGCGGGTAAAAATAACCACAAGGCTTCGCCTGGGGCGAATACATTGCTCACTAACATAGCAAAAAGGGTAGCCAGGACAAATGTGCATGATGCCCAAAAATAGCCGCTTAAGGACCGACAAAACTTGCGTACTTGAACGCGAAAATACATGGTCATCATCCGTTAGTAGAGGGTGTACGTACCCTTCTTGATCTTTTGGCGATTTTGCACGGTTTTACAGTTATTTCAAGCTAGAGGGATAAATAAAAAAGCCGCATCGGGTTATTCTCAGCGACTCTTACATCAGGTTGACTAAAAAGGTCGTTAATATCGACTTTAGCCTAGACTATTTACTGATTTTTTTGTACTTCAAGCGATGAGGTTCAATGACATCTTTGCCTTGGGTTTCTTTAAGCCAAGTGGTGTATTCAGAGTAGTTACCCGCGAAGAAATTAATTTTTCCTTCGTCACGGTAATCCATGATATGGGTGGCAATTCGGTCTAAGAACCAACGATCATGGGAAATAACCATGGCGCAACCGGGGAACTCTAATAATGCATTCTCGAGCGCCCGTAACGTTTCCACATCTAAGTCATTGGTCGGTTCATCGAGTAACAGCACATTGCCGCCAGCCTTGAGTAATTTGGCTAAATGTACGCGGTTACGTTCACCGCCAGATAAATCTTTGATGAATTTTTGTTGGTCGTTTCCTTTGAAGTTAAAACGGCTGCAATAGGCGCGGCTATTTAACTCGAAGTTACCGATACGAATGATGTCTGAATCATCAGAAATTTCTTTATAAACAGTATTGTTGCCATCCATGTGGTCGCGGAACTGGTCGACACTGGCAAGTTTCACGGTTTTACCGACTATGACGTCGCCGGAATCTGCTTGTTCTTCGCCACTTAACATTCTGAACAGAGTTGATTTACCCGCGCCGTTGGGTCCGACTATCCCGACGATAGCGCCTTTTGGCATAGCAAAGGTTAAATCGTCGATCAATAAGCGCTCGCCGTAGCTTTTACGCAAATTATTGACTTCAATAACCTGTTCGCCCAAACGCTCTCCCGGCGGGATAAACAGTTCGTTGGTTTCGTTACGCTTTTGGTAATCGCCAGTGCTGAGCTCTTCAAAACGTGCCATACGGGCTTTGCTTTTTGATTGACGACCTTTAGCATTGGAACGCACCCATTCTAATTCGGTTTTAATCGATTTCTGGCGGGCACTTTCGGTTTTTTCTTCTTGTTTTAAACGAGCGTCTTTTTGCTCTAACCAAGAGGAGTAGTTGCCTTCCCATGGAATACCTTGGCCACGGTCAAGCTCGAGGATCCAACCTGCGACGTTATCCAAGAAATAACGGTCATGGGTAATGGCCACAACGGTACCTTCGTAATCGTGTAAGAAGCGTTCTAACCAAGCAACCGATTCTGCGTCCAAGTGGTTGGTTGGCTCATCGAGCAGCAACATATCAGGCTTTTCAAGTAATAAACGACACAGAGCAACGCGGCGGCGCTCACCACCAGACAATTTACTGACGTCGGCGTCCCAAGGCGGTAAACGCAGGGCATCGGCGGCACGCTCAAGGGCATTGTCTAGGTTATGGCCGTCTTTGCTTTGAATAATCGCTTCTAACTCACCTTGCTCTTTGGCTAGGGCGTCAAAATCAGCATCTTCTTCGGCGTATGCGGCGTAGACTTCTTCTATGCGTTTAAGTGCGTGTACCACATCAGCCACGGCTTCTTCGATATTACCGCGCACATCTTTACTTTGATCTAGTTGCGGCTCTTGGGGCAAGTAACCAATTTTTAAGCCCGCTTGTGGAATGGCTTCTCCTTCGATTTCCTTATCGATACCGGCCATAATTTTGAGCAGGGTCGATTTACCTGAACCGTTTACCCCCAATACGCCAATTTTGGCACCGTGGAAGAAACTGAGGGAAATGTCTTTAAGAATAAACTTGTTCGGGGGCACGATTTTGCCCACGCGATTCATGCTATATACGTATTGCGCCATGATGTAAATTACTCCATAAAATTTGGCCTATTGTAAACACTGGGCATAGGTGATGAAAGCCTAAGGGACGACTATTTTTTGATTTGTCTGCTTTGGGCCATTTAAGCACGTTTAGGTGAGAAATATCTTGTTGATATGACATAACATTTCGCTGTTACGCGGGGCTAAAAAAGCAGCCGTAAACGGCACACATTATTTGACAAAATTCGATGTGCATCCCTGATGTCTCTCGCGTAGTATTTGCCTTATCCTTGAGTTTTAAAAGAGAGTGCTATGTTAAAAAAATCAGCTGTTTTCATTATTTGTGCTGGGCTGACTTGCCAACCTGTATTCGCGAGTCGCTTAGTCGAAAATGCCTTGGTTACCCAAGCAGGCCAAGAGCTAGATAGCGCCAAAGCTTTGTTGATCAAAACGGTTAATATCAATAGCGGGACCATGAATTTTGCTGGTGTTAAGAAGGTGGGGGAGATACTTAGAGACGAATATGACGCCCTTGGTTTTAAAACCGAGTGGGTCGATGGCAGTGAATTTAATCGCGCTGGGCACTTGGTCGCAACCTATGAGTCGAAAACACATCCCAAAGGGCAAAAATTATTGCTGATTGGCCACTTAGACACGGTTTTCGCCAAAAATGACAGCTTTCAACAGACCAAAGAGATAAATAGCGAGCACATTGCGGGTCCGGGTATTTCTGATATGAAAGGCGGTAATGTGATCATGCTAGCGGCCATCAAATCGTTAAAAGCGCAAGGCATGTTACAACGCTTAAATATTAAAGTGGTGCTGACCGGAGATGAAGAGTCCAGCGGTCGTCCATTGGCGAAATCAAAAAAGGCCTTGATAGATGCAGCAATATGGGCGGATGTTGCCCTTGGGTTTGAAGACGCCGACGGCGATATTCAAACCGCAGTTACCGCAAGACGCGGTGCGGCAACGTGGCAGGTAAGTACGTCAGGTAATGCCGCCCATTCTTCGCAAATATTTACCGATAAAGTCGGCGACGGGGCAATATTTGAGATGGCGCGTATTTTACAGGCTTTTCGTTTGCAGTTAGCCGACTTACCTTTACTCAGTTTTAACCCTGGGGTGATTGCTGGTGGTACACGGGTGGATCAGAGCAATGGCGGAGATGACGTCAGTGCTTTTGGTAAAACCAATGTGGTTGCGCAAAATGCCACGGTTAAAGGAGGCTTACGTGCGGCATCTACCGAGCAGCTTATACAAGCGCAAAAAATCATGCAGAATATTGTTGGCCAGCACCTAGCGCAAACGAATGCAACGTTTAGCTTTGACGAAGGTTACCCTCCGATGAAAGAAACCAAGGGTAATAAGTCGTTGCTTGCCCAATACAGTCAGGTAAGCGTGGACTTAGGTTATGGCCCAGTAACAGCCGTTAACCCTCGTAATGCAGGAGCGGCCGATATTTCGTTTACCGCAGGGCATGTCAAAATGGCCATTGACGGCTTAGGCTTGATGGGCAAGGGGGGTCACACCAAAGATGAAGTCGCCGACATGACCACGTTTAAGCAAAACATCGAGAAAACAGCGGTTCTGATGTATCGACTTTCTAACCCTTAACCGATGCCCGTGCGAGTCATCGCCACAAACTGAGTGCCCATAGGCGGAGCACTCAATCACGGTAGCCTGGCAGCAAAAGCTCGCAACAGGTTTAATTTACTTTCGCCGACGTATGCCACGTGGCGCACCATTCAGATGAAGGAGTAACATGACATCACTTAATTGGGGCATTATCGGCCCTGGCTCAATCGCAGATATGTTCGCTGACGCGTTAGTTCCTTCAACACAAGGCTCACTCTATGCCGTGGCCAGTCGCAGTCTTGTTAAGGCGCAAGCGTTTGCTGACAAATATGCTACCCAAAAGCAGAACACGCCTATAGCCTATGGCAGCTATGAAGGGCTACTGAGTGATGACAAGGTCGATGTAGTTTACATTGCTACGCCCCAGAGCTTGCATTATCAGCAGGCCAAAATGTGCTTAGAGGCGGGCAAACATGTACTCATGGAAAAACCACTGACCATCAATGCTGCGCAAACGGAACAGTTAATAGCCTTAGCCAAAGAAAAAAACTTATTGCTGCAAGAAGGATTGTGGAGCCGCTTTATGCCGTGTTTCGAACAAGTGCAACTGTGGCTTGATGAGGGACGTATCGGTGAACTGCAATATATTTGCTCGGATATTGGTTTTGCTTTTGGTGATGAGCAAGGGCACCGCCTGCACGACCCAAATCTAGGGGGCGGGGCGTTACTCGATTTAGGCGTGTATAGCATTACTCTGAGCCAATTATTCATGCAAGAACACCCAAGTGAAATTCGAGCAATGAGTGACTTTGGCAACCATCAGGTAGATGAAAATACGCTGGTCAACATGCGTTATCCATCAGGGCGCTTCGCCCAGTTTACCTGTACGATTGCCGCCCAGGCGAGTAACTCTATGACCTTAATGGGCAGCAAAGGGCGCATTGTTTTGCCGTATATGTTCTGGAACGGTAATAAAGCGATATTGCAGCAAGAAGATATGCAAGATGAAGTAATTGAATTTGCCCACCGCATTAACGGCTTTGAATATCAAATTGAAGAAGCCATGAATATGATTGCCAAAAAGCAAATTTGCAGTGAATACATGCCCCATCACGACAGCCTTGCTGTGATGCAAACCATGGATGAAATTCGTCGCCAAATTGGCCTGAAATTCACCCCTGACGCAGAGTGTGTGTAGGCTGACTGGTTCACCACTTAAACAGTGGTGATCCTTCTTTACATTATTCGGTTATAGAAGATTGCATAAAAGCTATGTACAAAAAGTGCAAAATGACTAGAATGTGCGCTCTTTTAAGCACTTAAATAGCCAGCGTAGCATTGCGTTTGATGGAATTTGCAGCCATGGCGTTAAGTGTCTGTTGAGAATGTTGATTCTTGATAGACCACAGCGTAACGGTTTAGCTATTTCTATTAAGCAAGTGTAGCGGGCGCCCCTGAGGAGACCTGATGTTATCACGTGACATGAATATTGCCGATTTTGATCCCGAATTGAGTCAAGCTATCGCGCAAGAAACCCAGCGCCAAGAAGATCACATTGAGCTGATCGCCTCTGAAAACTACTGTAGTCCCCGGGTGCTTGAAGCCCAAGGTTCACAGTTAACCAATAAATACGCTGAAGGTTACCCACACAAACGCTATTACGGCGGCTGTGAATACGTAGACGTGGCTGAAGATTTAGCCATTGCTCGGGCAAATCAATTATTCGGTTGTGACTACGCAAACGTACAACCTCATTCTGGCTCTCAAGCTAACTCAGCGGTATTTATGGCGTTACTTGAAGCTGGTGATACCGTACTAGGCATGAGCTTAGCGCACGGTGGTCACTTGACCCACGGCGCCCACGTTAGCTTCTCTGGTAAAACCTATAATGCAGTACAGTACGGTATCGATGAGCAAACCGGCAAAATTGATTACGACGTAGTGGAAGCACTAGCGGTTGAACACAAACCGAAAATGATCATCGGTGGCTTTTCTGCATACTCAGGCATTGTCGATTGGCAGCGTTTCCGCGAAATTGCGGACAAAGTAGGTGCATACTTGTTAGTGGATATGGCTCACGTAGCGGGCTTAGTCGCAGCAGGTTTGTATCCTAACCCGTTACCGCACGCACACGTTGTCACTACCACAACCCATAAAACCTTAGCGGGCCCACGTGGTGGCTTGATTTTATCAGCCTGTGGTGATGAAGCTATCTATAAAAAGCTCAACAGTTCAGTATTCCCTGGTAATCAAGGGGGTCCTTTGTGCCACGTGATCGCGGCTAAAGCCGTTGCCTTTAAAGAAGCGCTACAACCAGATTTTAAAGAATACCAACAGCAAGTCTTAGTTAACGCCAAGGCAATGGTTAGCGTGATGCAAGAACGCGGTTACAACATAGTATCTGGTGGCACTGACAATCATTTGTTCTTACTTGATTTGATTGCGAAAGACATCACAGGTAAAGATGCGGATGCAGCTCTGGGGCGCGCTAACATCACAGTAAACAAAAACTCAGTACCAAACGACCCACGCTCTCCGTTTGTGACCAGTGGTTTACGTATCGGTTCTCCGGCCATCACCCGCCGTGGTTTCAAAGAAGCCCAAGCGAAGCAAGTGGCGACTTGGATTTGTGATGTTATCGACAACATCGAAGACGAATCAGTCATCGAACGCATAAAAGGTGAAGTACTGGCCCTTTGCGGTGAGTTCCCCGTTTACGGCTAAAACTAATTTCGGTAATGAGTATTTGAGGTCGAACACCAATGTTCGACGTCAATTGCTAAGTTGCTTACAAATTGCGTTCTAATCATAAAAATCCGTTGAGGTTTCCTCAGCGGATTTTTTTATGGCCTGAAATTTGCTGAAACCGTTAGTATGAACAGTTTAAGCGCCGTTTTTTGACGCTTTGACCAAAAATTAGCGTATTCAATGCGTATGCCTAACCTCAGTGGGCACCGAAAGCGGAGCAGATGTTTTGAAGATCTTATTAAGCCTATTGTTACTTTCTTTAATGGGGTGTTCCCATCTACCTTCATGGCAAGAAGATGCCGAAGTAGGGCAGGTTGTGGCCGAAGAGCCTTTATTAATGCACACAGAGCAAGTCGCAAATAGGCTGTTCGGTAACTTGCCGCCTATTGAATACGGGAATTTGGCGGTGGTGAGTTTTACTGAACTAGAAAGCCTAGCACTGTCTCAAGCTAATCATTCTTTGAATATGCTTGGCCTGCAGTTACAAGAGAGTATGTTAACTGTATCGACACAGCGAGGTTTTAACGTAGTGGAGATACGCGCAGCTAATCAGGTGCAATTGTTTAAGGATCACGAGCGATTACTCAGTCGTGATAGTGCCGACATCAGTAAAGACATTAATGTGCGTTATATGGTCGTGGGAACTCTACTGCAAGGCAATCAAACGACTACGGTTAATGCCCGGTTATTGGATTTGCGCGAGGGAACCGTTATCGCTGCGGTGTCAGATAATATTCCGAATAGCGTTATTGGATTGAACGCCAATCAAATCCAAATAAAGCATAACAAGCTTTATCGCTCGTCATTATAAAAAGTGAGTTTAATCATGAAAACTACAAACCTTTTCGCTGTGCCGCTAATTTGTTTATTCAGCACGTCTTGTTCAAGTTTTTTCTCAAATGATGAGGACGTGGAAGATAAATCCGCTAATAGTCCAGTTGAACTGAACATGCCTCAAGGCAGTCGCTTTAATAACCAGCGCATGTCTGACATTTACAAGCGTGTGGAAGTGGGTGACGTAAATCACTATGTACAGGGGATAATGCAAGAGTTAATTGCCAATATGGACACACCCGATAACAGTATGGATATCGGTGTCACTAGTTTCGTTTACCTAGATGGTAATTTTGACGAAACGGACTTATTAGGCAATCAGTTGGCTGAAAGCTTCATGCATGAACTACATCAGTTTGGGCTAAATGTTTTGGACTTCAAAAGCTCAGATTACATTCGCGTTACCCCATCAGGCGATTTCAACTTCAGTCGTGATTACGAAGAGCTAAACCCTGATATGCCAGTACAGTATGTCATGGGCGGTACTATGGTTAAGCACCAAGATGGTGTAATAGTGAATGCTCGTATGGTGTCTATTGATACTAAAAAAGTACTATCAAGTGCCCAAGGCTTTATTCCTGCCAGTGTAGTAAACGCGTTGCACGGTAGCCAGGGTAATTCCGGTATCAGTCTTAAATTCAAGCAAAGTGAAAAAAGCTAAGACGAGATTGGACGATGGATATTATGGCAATTAATCAGATAGTTGAGTGTTTATAGTGAATAAATATAATCTGTGTTTCACTTTTTTACCTCGCAGTGTGTTGATGCACTGCAGTCTCGCAATCGTTTTAGTGACGCTCGCAGGTTGTTCGATGTTTAAAGGTCAAGACGAAATTGCAGTGGATACCAGTGATCCGCAATACATTGAATTAAAAAGCATGCTCGAACAACAAAAAATTGAATGGGAAACACAAAAGCCAGCGCTCGAAAGGCTAGTTAAGAGTGAAGAGGATTTAGCATTCTTGATTGATGCGTTAAGTAATCTATCAGTTATTGGCACGTCGCCGTCGTTAGAGCAGTATATGCAAGGTCAACCGCAGTATGCCGAAAATCAGCCCAAAGGCATTTTGATGGGAGACAATAAACAAAATATGTCAGCTTCAACTGGTGGCAACACGAAAAGTAATGCGGACAATCAAATTCAATCTATAAACCCATTAGCATCATTAACCGAATCTCCTGAAGAACTTAAGTATTTGATGAATGAACTACAGAAACTCGCCAGAACGGTGCGCTACAGCAAGTTAAATAATGTTTCAGGATTGCAAGGGGAAGATAGCGTAATGAATGCTGAAGCACGCTCGGTTGCGTCCTCGCATTATGTTAGTCGCAATAGCGGCATTTTTGCGAACAGTAAAATTCAGCTTACCGATTATGCTCAGCAATTAGCTGGAAAGTTAGCGAAATTCAGTGCACTAGAAGGCGTGCGAGTAGGCGTGGCTAGTTTTGTCGATTTTGACGAGACGTTGCGTAGCTCCAGCAGTTTAGGTAATCAGTTTGCCGAAGCCTTGGCCACTGAATTACCTCAGTACGGGGTTAATGTGGTGGACTTTAAGCTAACTAAACACATAGACGTGTCCGCTATGGGAGATTTAGCACTCTCGCGAGATGGCCAAAAACTGCAAGGACAAACTGAAATGGATTACATCCTGACCGGCACATTAGTCGCGACCAATAGAGGGGTGAAAATCAATAGTCGAGTGGTATCAATTGATGATAACAGCGTGATCGCCGCCGCCAGTACTTTTGTGCCTAAAGGCCTTTTGCAACAGATCCAGCCTTAATCACTCGTTACTGACATGTTTTCGTTTAATTGATTAATTTACAAGCAATTTAATTTCCCTAGAATTAACTTTTTTCGCATTTTTTAACAAAAAGTTGCATAAATAGCTCAATAAAATACGCAATACACCGATAAAAGAATTAGCCCTCAGTAAACAACTGTGTTTATTTTGGCGATATGACTTTATGTTTATAAAAAATTAGGGAACCACAATGATAAAAATGAATAAAATAGCCACCGGATTAGCAGCATCGGTTTTATTGGTTAGTGCAGGACACGTTGCTGCTGAAACAGTAACGTCAACAGCAACGGCTACTGTGCAAAACGCATTTACGCTTGCTGAGGTGTCAGCCTTAGACTTTGGTACATTTCGTGCGACAAACACAACTGTAGCACTTGGTGGTGTTGCGACACTTGT
>TARA_R110001599_G_scaffold352342_1_pt1 | contig 25651 bp, 21 predicted proteins | sample TARA_R110001599 | Tara Oceans TARA_R110001599 (sample SAMEA4398360) | marine metagenome | biome: Polar Biome; feature: [MES] marine water layer (ENVO:01000295) within the mesopelagic zone...; material: water (ENVO:00002006), including particulate matter (ENVO:01000060) such...
AGTGTTCTGATTGGAGGCTTTTCATTTTCCATCACCCTAATCTGAACAGATGAAGTATGTGTTCTCAAAGCAATATCAGGGTTCTTCTCTAAAAAGAAAGTATCCTGCATTTCTCTTGCTGGGTGGTTTTCAGGAAAATTTAGCGCAGTGAAGTTATGCCAATCATCTTCAATTTCTGGTCCCGAAGAAACATTAAACCCAATTCGCTCAAAGATTTCTATGAATCTTTGACGCGTAGCTGTGAGAGGATGGATAGTCCCAAACTGGCTTTCAATAGGTGGCAGAGTAAGGTCTGGGTGATCTTCGGATTTTTTCGTGCCCGATTTCAAATTATCAATATGGAATTGAAAACGATCCTCAGCAAGGTTCTTTAAGGCATTAACATCCTGACCGTATGCTTTTCTTTCTTCAGCAGGCACAGTCTTCATATTACCGAAAAGTTCTCCGATAACGCTTTTACGACTTATGTACCTCATCCTAAAAGCTTCGAGCTCAGCATCAGAACTTACCACAAAGGCTTCTACTTCTTTCTTAATTTCTTCGATCGGATTCGACATATTGCATTAGTATTTCGGTACAAAAATAGGGTTTGATATTAATTAATCCCTCTAAGCTTCTAAATTTGTGTTTATGCAGAATATCCTTGTTACAGGTGGTGCGGGTTATATTGGTTCACATACTGTGGTTGAACTCCATAATGCAGGTTATAACCCTATTATAGTCGATAATTTATCTAATTCTAGAAAGTCAGTTTTAAATGGCCTCAAGAATATTACGGGTAAAGATTTTACTTTTTATCAAATTGACTGTAATGATAAAGAAGCATTCAGGGAAGTTTTTAAATCACATGAGATCTCAGGTGTAATACATTTCGCGGCATATAAGGCAGTTGGAGAATCAGTAGCCAAGCCTTTAGACTATTACGAAAACAATGTCGGCTCATTAATGACCCTTATTCGTTTGATGAAGGAAGAGGGTGTTGAAAAATTAATTTTCTCATCATCATGCACGGTTTATGGCCAACCTGAACAACTCCCTGTAACTGAACAAAGCCCTAAGAAAACAGCAGAATCTCCATACGGCAATACCAAACAGGTTTGTGAAGAAATTATTGAAGACGCATCAATTTCAGACAAATCATTTAGAGCCATTGCATTGCGCTACTTTAACCCTGTGGGGGCACATCCATCCTCCGAGATTGGAGAACTACCCTTAGGTATCCCAAATAACTTGGTTCCTTTTATTACCCAAACTGCGGCTGGCTGGAGGGAACAACTCACGGTTTTTGGAAATGATTATGATACTGAAGACGGCTCTTGCGTTAGAGATTATATTCATGTTGTAGACTTGGCCAAAGCCCATGTCAAAAGCTTAGAATACTTAACACTCCATTCAAACTTGTCTTTCGATATTTTCAATATTGGAACAGGAATGGGCAATACCGTTTTAGAAATGGTCAATACTTTCGAGGAAGTGTCTGGAGTTAAGTTAAACTACAAAGTAGGTGAAAGAAGAAACGGAGATATAGAAAAAATCTATGCTGACGTTACCAAGTCTACTGAAATCCTAGGTTGGCAAACAGAAAAGTCATTGAAAGATTCTTTGAAGGATTCATGGAACTGGCAACTGACACTAAAAAAAGGAGTTTGATTACTTCAAGAGAAAAATCATAAATCCACTCCATTTCTAATATGTTCGGTTTAATTTTGACCACCGAAAATTCTATAATAAAACTTCTATAAAATTAGTTCGCATGAAAATAGCAGTCGTAGGCACAGGTTATGTAGGTTTAGTAACAGGAACGTGCTTTGCAGAAGTAGGTATTGATGTAGCCTGTATTGATATTGATCAAAAGAAAATTGACGGCCTTAAAGAAGGCATAATGCCTATATATGAACCTGGTTTAGAAACCATGGTGAAAAAGAACTATGAAAAAGGCCGTTTACACTTTTCCACAAATTTGGCTGAAAGTATTCAGGATTGTGAAACCGCTTTTATTGCAGTAGGGACTCCTCCTGGAGAAGACGGAAGCGCAGACTTAAAGTACGTTTTAGCCGTAGCCAGGTCAATTGGTGAAAACATGAATAACTACATGGTCGTAGTAACCAAAAGTACAGTACCTGTGGGAACGGCTCAAAAAGTAAAGAAAGAAGTAGCAGATGCTTTGAAAAGAAGAGGGGTTGACATCCCGTTTGATGTCGCCTCTAACCCAGAGTTCTTAAAAGAAGGTGCTGCCATAGCTGATTTCTTGAAGCCCGATCGAATCGTTGTAGGAGTAGAGTCAGAGAAAGCTGAAGAAATGATGAAAAAGCTTTATAAGCCTTTTCTACTTAACGGGCACCCTACCATTTTCATGGACGTGCCATCGGCTGAGATGACCAAATATGCGGCAAATTCCATGCTTGCAACAAAAATCAGTTTCATGAACGACATCGCCAATCTTTGCGAAATCATGGGTGCTGATGTAAACATGGTGCGTAAAGGTATAGGCAGTGATAATCGAATTGGAAATAAGTTTATCTACCCAGGCGTAGGTTACGGTGGCTCTTGCTTCCCAAAAGATGTAAAAGCCTTAATTAAAACAGCTGAAGATAATGGGTATACCATGTCGGTTTTGAAGGCTGTTGAAGAAGTAAATGAACGCCAGAAATCTGTTATGGTAACCAAAATAAAATCTCACTTTGGTAATGACCTAACAGGGAAAACATTTGCTGTCTGGGGGCTTTCCTTCAAACCCAAAACCGATGATATGAGAGAAGCTCCTTCTGTAGTGATCATCAATGCGCTATTACAGATGGGGGCCAAAGTGAAAGCCTATGACCCAATTGCCATGGAAGAGGCTAAACACGACTTGAAAGACACCATTACATATAGTAAGGATGAGTATGATGCCCTTATTGATGCAGACGCCCTATTGTTAGTTACAGAATGGCCTGAATTCAGAATTCCAAACTTTGACGTAGTTGCAAGACTGATGAAGTCAAAAGTAATTTTTGATGGGAGAAATATTTACGATAAAAAAGAAGTTAAAAGCCTTGGTTTTGATTACTATGGAATAGGTATTTAAAGTATGAAAAGAGTTTTAATTACAGGTGCGGCTGGATTTCTAGGTTCTCATTTATGTGATCGTTTTATAAAAGAGGGGTGTCATGTAATTGGTATGGACAACCTAATAACAGGTCATCTATCCAATATTGAACACTTAATGCCACTGGAGCATTTTGAATTTCATCATCATGATGTTTCCAAATTTGTCCATGTAGCCGGAGAACTTGACTACATACTCCACTTTGCCTCACCAGCAAGCCCAATTGATTACTTAAAGATTCCGATTCAAACTTTAAAAGTAGGCTCCTTAGGCACGCATAATCTTTTAGGTTTAGCCTTAAATAAGGGTGCGAGAATGCTTATTGCTTCAACTTCTGAGGTCTATGGAGACCCGATGGTTCATCCCCAAACTGAGGAATATTATGGTAACGTAAACCCAGTAGGGCCTAGAGGAGTTTACGATGAAGCCAAAAGGTTTCAGGAAGCCATGACAATGGCATACCACACCTATCATAAGCTAGAAACTCGCATCATACGGATTTTCAACACCTATGGGCCAAGAATGCGACTGAATGACGGCCGTGTATTACCAGCTTTTATTGGACAAGCATTAAGGGGTGAGGATTTAACAGTTTTTGGAGATGGATCACAAACAAGATCCTTTTGTTATGTAGATGATTTAGTAGAAGGCATCTATAGACTTCTGCTTTCAGACTACTCATCTCCTGTAAACATTGGTAACCCAGATGAAATTACCATTTCACAATTTGCTGAAGAAATAATAAAGCTAACGGGCACACGACAGAAGGTGATTTATAAGCCACTGCCAAAAGACGACCCTATGCAAAGGCAGCCAAATATTGACAAGGCAAGGGAAATACTTGGCTGGGAACCCAAGGTATCACGTGCCGAGGGGTTAAAAATAACCTACGATTATTTCAAGTCCCTGCCTAAAGAAAAACTTTTCGATAAGGACCATAAAAATTTCGAACATTATATAAAATAAGCCTACAACCAAAGCTTACTATTTAGTGTCTTAATTACATGCTATTAAAAAAACAGCTAATCATATTGGTCCTATTGTTTTATGGGCGAGTATTGTTTGGATTTCAAATCCCCATTGACTCGATTCAAAAACCACATAGGCTAATATTAACACAAGGAGTAATTTCGGCAACAAAAGGGCATTTACCTTTTTGGATGGTATCAAACAATAGTGGTCGCTTTTCAGACAATCAATCTAGTTCAGCCTATACAAGTATTCTCTTCACAAAGAGTGCCGAAGCAAAAAAGAACGTTGACTATTTTTATAGAATTGAAGCCCAATCAGTCATTGGACGTAACACCAATAAAAACTCTTTTATACAGGCATACGGAGGTATTTCTCTTAGATGGGTTAATATCCATCTCGGCCTAAAAGAAGAAGTATTCGGGCTTAATGACTCTACATTAAGTGTAGGAAATCTAGTTTATGGTAGCAATGCCAGGCCAATACCCAAGATTGTATTAAGTACGAATGGCTGGGTAAATGCCCCAATTCTACCCCAATTATTTAGTTTTAAAGCTTACCTAGCTCATGGTTGGTTTGAAAAAAACAGATATCAAAGCTCAGCTTTCCTAAATCAAAAAAATGTGTACGTAAGATCAAAATTTATAAAAAATAGACTAAATATCGATTTTGGAATCAATCATAATGTGCAATGGGGGGGGGCATAATTATTCAAATGACTCATATCAACCCGTTGGCTTAAGAAATTACGCAAAAATATTTATTGGTTGGTCAGGAGGGTCTGATGCATTAGAAACAGATCGGAAAAATGCATTGGGTAATCATTTAGGAAGCTATGATCTAAGTGGTTCTTACAAATTCAAGAATTGGACACTCTCAAATTATTGGCAGTTCCTGTGGGAAGACTCATCTGGACTGACTCCATTTAATTGGCGTGATGGCCTAATGGGTATTAGTGTTAAATCAAACATTCAAGAAAGCCCTATTAATACTATCAATATTGAAATCATTAGAACGAATGACCAAGGAGCACTAAAACTGGATGAAGACGGAAATCAGTTTGTGGAACCTGATGATTTTTTTAACAACAGTGTCTATGGTTCAGGTTGGTCTTACAACAATCGTGTTATAGGTAATCCAATCTTCTTAATAAATAAGGACCCAGCATCCGAGCGAAACATTATTGATAATATGATCAATGGGTTCAGCTTGGGGGTAGCCGGACAAATCAACAATCTTAAATACCAAACCAGTTATAGGTGGTTTAAAAATCAAGGGACCTATACGGATAGACTTTCTGAACCCTATACACTTTCATCTATATCAAGTAAAATCGAATTAAAGTATAGCAAGAGTTCGTTTGGTTTCATCCTCATGTATGAATGGGGCAAAGAGAGACCCGAAGGAAATACGGGGCTGCAATTGAGCTACAGCAGACAGTTTTCCTTTTAATAAGCCAGTTTTTGCCCTTTCGCCAAGGCATATATGGTAAGAAAAATAATCTTAACATCTAAAACAAAAGACCAATTCTGAAGGTAAAAGCGATCTAGTCGAACCCGCGAACTCATTTGATAATAATCGGTAATTTCCCCTCGATAGCCCATGGCCTGAGCTAGGCCTGTTACCCCAGGTTTATAAGCATGACGTTTCGCGTACTTCTCTACTTTGGATTCATAAGTTTTATTCAAGGACAATGGATGAGGCCTTGGCCCAACAATAGACATGTTGCCAATTAGAACATTGAAAAACTGAGGAAACTCATCTAAACTAGTTTTTCTAAGAAATGCCCCAAACTTAGTGACTCTTGGATCGTCCTTACTAGCCCATGTAAAGTCAGCTTCGCTATTTTTAATCATTGTTCTAAACTTGTAACAATAAAATGGCGTATTTCCTTTTCCATGCCTAAGCTGTTTAAAGAGAATTGGCCCCTTTGACTCCAATTTTATAATTAAGCCAAATAGAGGATACATCCAGCTAAGTAAAAACACAACAACAATAAAAGCAAAACCCAAATCGAAAGCTCTCTTTACAAAAGTGTTGACCTTAGCATCTAGCGGTAAATTGTTTACGTCTATTACAGGTACTGCATCATATCTTCGAAGCACAAAATTCTTAATCGCTTCGGTCTTAAACTCTGGTAAGAGCTTTACTCTTTTTAGGCTATTTTCTCCAATTTCGATTGCCCTTTCCAGTACATACTTTGGAGCCCTCTCACTCACATAAATGTGATCCACATTATCTAGATTCGCATTCAGGAAATCTTTGAAATCACCCAGATGTGAAGCTCCTTGTTTCTTATCTTTTATTTCACCGTAAAACCCGAGGCACCTTATTCCATAGTGGCTTTTCCTTTTAAGCGTCTCAAATAACTTAGTACCCAAATCATCATTTCCTAGTATAACTGCGTACCTGATATTACCGCCAAACGCTCTATACTTATCTAGCACAAGGTGAACCGAAACCCTATAAATAGTTAGCCAAAGGAAAAGCAGCAAAACCAAAGTAGTCAGAAAATGGCGTTGGAGGGACTCAGATTCAGAAAACAACCAAATAATAGAGATCGCAGAAATAAAAATGAATACACTAAAAAAAGCCTTTTTTAACGTGCTATAGTAACTAACAGCCCTTCCAATTTTGTAATCTTTATTCAGGTACGAAATAATAGGCCAAATAGACAAGTATATTGCCAACAACAAAAGATATGGTTTTCCAACAATCAAAGCCCCTTCGGCTATATAAACCGAACTAAAGAAAATGATTGTTAAAACGATCATTTCCCCCAATACAAATAAATAAGGAAAGTATTTGTTAAATCTTTTTCTCACAACTTGAGACTTATTAAGTTTTAATTAAACCATAAAAATTATACCGACACAAAGATATTAAAACAAGCCAAACCTTTTAGCTGCAGCTCATTGAATTAATAATTCGACAACTTGTATAACACAGACATCTCCAATCCCAAAGCATTATACAATTGCCCAAAATCATTGCCCAATCTCATATTTAGAGATAAAGCTTCATAATCAAATGCCTCTTTATAATTAATTTCAATAGAAGTATACCATTGTTTTTTAGCTGGTAGAAATACATATTTAAAATTAGGGTCATTATCTATACCCCCCCAATTAAATCTACCCTCATAAAGCCCTGCATATGTACCAAAGTTTTTTGAGTAAGTAAATAGCCCTTTGTAGGTAATTTTTGAAGTTAAGCTCCCTTCAACTCCCATATGAAGCGCTGTTAACCTGTTATTAGCAATGGCCACTCCATAATCTGGATAAGGTTCAAGAAAGTTAAGTGTACGTTTGTAAGTTAAAATCAATGGGTTTCCAATTACTTGGTCATAGTAAGTCCAACCTGAACGGTATAGATAGTTATTATAGATATCATCTCTTTCGCCAAACTCATTATTCCTATTGTCTTCTTCCGTTTGAATATCATCTGTTGCATCTGGCAATCCACGTCCACTTTGCCATTTGGTCGTAACCACCTCTATGTAAAACTTATTGACCAAATATTCATCTTTGGGTAAAGCCCATTCCAACCCAATTAAAAAGTCCTTAAAGCTTATGAACTGAATACTACCAGCATCTTCAAATGGCTTTTGATAATTTAAACTTAGCGTATGAGTCCCAAGCCTTTTTTTGACCTTAAATTCAGTTAAGCCAAGATGATTACCAATAGCATTCCCTTCACCAGCGCTAGTCCCATCTGGATTATGAATTCCTCTCCCCATAAACACACTAAAATAGTCATTCAAACTACTTGGTTGCCTATCTCCTTGGGGTGAAACACCTCCGTATTGCGCGAAATGAACTATACCCGATGAAGCTTGAAATCCAATTAGATCATCTAAATCGGCCATCGCATAAAAGGTCTTTCCATGTAGTAGTGCTTTTGATATATACCGGTTTTTCTCCATCCATCTCTGACTCAACGACCCTCTAAACTTCAAGTAACCATGGGTAAAAGGAACGGACTTGTATTCATTTAAGCTTATCTCTAGCATTGGGACTGGCAATGCATTTTCGCTCATAGCCAAGGATCCAGACGAAAGTCCAGATTGGAATCCACCATAAGTTTTCTTAACTCTCCCGGCCAAAAACTCCCAGTCCTTAAATTTTGTTCCAAAAAAAAGTGTTGAGAACCTCTCATTACGAAAGCTCAAACCGGAAGAAATACTCCAAGACTGGCTCAGGCGTCTTTGATATTCCACCTCTCCTTTCAAAAAAACAGAAGCATCTTCATCAACTTCTCCATATTGGTTATTGATAAGGTAAAACGGTGCGAATTTTTCCGAAAAGAGAAGGGTTCCAGCTTCAACTTCAATCAACAGACTATCTGATTTAGAGTTCTGACCCAGAATTAGAGTATGGTGACTGAGAGCTAGAATGATTAGGATAAAACGAGTCCTCATATTATTAATTATTCGACATAAAGGTATTGAGCCTTAAATTCGAATAGAATGATTACTGTCTTTTTTTTTGAAATTAAATGATAGGCAAGCCAAAAGAGTAACTGATTATTTTTATGTTTGCCAACACATAAAGCTTGGGATATTTGACATGCCATTTTACAAAAAAACACTTCTATTAGTTTCCTTGTTCTCCATTGGTTGTTTAGGTTGCTCCAAAGATGAATTGGTAGCAGACGTTATTATTTATTCCAACGACTTTGAATCTAGTGATTTGACGGGTCTTTCGGGTGCTCGAATATTTAGGTTTGACGAGAGCAATGTTCTTGGAAATTATAACAATGACGGTTTTGTGCTAAGTTTGAACGATATTCCAGAACATCAATACGTCCATATTTCTTTTGATCTTTTGCTTCATGACTCTTGGGATGGCAATGCAAATGGATTTGAACCAGATTTTCCTGATTTATGGATTATGGAATTAAATCGAGGCCTGAACTTAAAAAGAACCGATAGTCCTAAGTTCGAAACAACATTTTCGAATGGACCTTGTGATTCTCAACTTTGCCTCTATCAGTCATACCCCAATAATTACCCATTCCTTGAACCTCCAAAAACTGGTGTATCTTATTTTACATGGGGAATCTGTCATTTTCAGTTTTCACAATCTGGCACAATGGTCATTAATATTCAAAAAACTTACGCTCATACGGACAAAGCATTGACCATAGATTTTTATGACCAATTGTACCAGCCCAATGCCTTTGACGCAAAGTGTGACGAAAGCTGGTCTCTTGATAATCTTCAGATTAGAGCTTTAAAAGTTAAATAATGAGAAAATATTTATTAGTTTGTTTTTGCTCCTTGATAGCAATATCTACTTTCTCACAAACTCTTTCACTTGGTTCTCCTCTGTTAGAAGACTATTTAAGAAGGCAGCAACTTTTGGGGAAATTCGATTCCACCTTCTCATTTAACTTTCGACCAATCAATTTCGGCCCCGACAGGATGACCGCTGATAGTGCTGTTTTCAATGTCTCAAAATATTATAAGCCCAAGCTTACATACCTTAATGGGAATGGTGTGCTTAAACTCCTACCAGCTGATATTAGACTGAACTATAATAGCCACCACCCAGACAGCAGAAATGATGGCGCCATGATTCGCTCAAGAGGAGTTCAAACGTTAATCACTGCTGGTATATATTCTGAAGTTGGCCCATTAAGCATTCAGATCAAGCCTGAATTCATATATGCACAAAACAAAGATTATGATGGATTCGCAGCAAGCCATTCAGATATTACATGGGCAAGAAGGTATGTTTGGTTCAATCTTAGCGATATCCCTGAAAGATATGGCCTTGATCCTTATCAAAAACTGGTACCAGGACAATCTAGCATTAGACTAAATAAATGGGGACTATCTTTAGGTGTTTCAACAGAAAATATTTGGTGGGGACCAGCTATGCGAAATAGCATTATGATGAGTAATAATGCCCAGGGCTTTGAACATATCACATTCAATACTACCAGACCCATTAAGTCTCCAATTGGCAATTTTGAATGGCAATTTGTAACAGGTAAACTAGAGGCATCTGGATTTAACCCTCCTGATACCGCAAGAACTGATCGAGGTCGCGTTCTATATGTTCCCAAGAATAATGATTCGAGGTTTTTTCAAGGATACTCTCTTAGTTATTCGCCCAAATGGATCCCAGGGCTATCACTTGGTGCTACTAGATGGGTTCAGATGTATACTGAATTTGCTAAAGCGACTAAAGATTATTTCCCAACATTTTCTAATCTGTTCAGAGATAATGACGACAATACTGGAGGTAGAGATGAATTGCAAAGAGATCAAGCCGCTGGTCTATTTATGCGCTGGCTCTGGCTGGATGCAAAGGCTGAGTTTTACTTAGAGTTCCATAGAAACGATGCTTCTGGAAATTTTAGGGATTTGATCATAGATTCAGATCATACTAGAGCCGCTACCATCGGAATACATAAGCTTTTTGATACAAAAGACAAAGATGCTTTTTTACAGTTTAAATGGGAGTGGACTCAACTAGAGCAAACAGGAGGGCGCTTATTAAGAGATGCTGGAAGTTGGTATCTTCATGGCGGTGTAACTCAAGGATACACCCATAATGGAGAAGTGCTAGGGGCAAGTATCGGTCCGGGAAGTAATGTTCACTATTTAAGTGTTGCTTGGACTAAGGGAAAAAAGCGAATTGGAGGAGCTTTTGAGCGTTTAGCGCACAACAACGATTTTTTATATTTCGCTTTCGAAGATCAACTAGATTTTAGAAGATATTGGGTCGATTTTAATGTTCATGCATTCGTAGACTGGGAATTTGAGAAATTTCTATTTTCTGGAAACATGTCCTATAGCAGATCTTTGAACTACCAATGGGAGTTGTTTCATATCCCTTTTTCCTCTCCCTATTTAGTACCAGGCACAGATGTTGGAAACTTGGTTCTAGACCTTAAATTAGTGTATATATTTTAGTATTCTGGAGCATTAATTTTCCAAGGGTTTACCGATTTACTTATTGTGATAATGGCCTCAATGTCAGAGGCCATGAAATAGGATAAGTTACCCAAAATAATTAAGTACGACCATATTAAATTAGCTGTTGATTTTGAGTCGTATTTGCCACAGCTATATTTGCGTATTGTTACTTTAAAGTCATTTGAAAGCTTAAAAAAATAGTCTTTTATTTCTCTTGATGAATATTCTTTCCAATGATGACCGTACGTTACATTTGAAAAAATCTGATCCACCCCTAAGCCCATGCTCTTGAAAGTAAATAAGTTCTTAACAGCTCTTAAAAAGCTGGGCAATGCAAAAGAATTAGGAGTAGATATATATATAGATGCACCATCTTTTGCACAGCCATACACGTTTTTCCAAAAATTGATTGGGTTAAAAGTAATGTGTTCCAAAATTTCTGTAAAAAGAATTAAGTCATACTTTTCTCCGACTTGACTTTGAGAGTTTAGGGTTTCCAGATTATTCTCGATAATGGCTTCAATTCCATACTTTTTCCCGCGTTCTTCAACAAGCGGAATTTTCCAAAAAGCTTCAACATCCATTGCATAAACTTTGTATCCAAGCTTTGTAAGAATTAATGAAGAATGAAGATAATGGCTGCCCATTTCAAGCACTTCCGAGCCTGACGGAATGAGCTTGGACACTGAATTGGCCATATACTCGTACCTAACCTGATGATATTGAAAGTACGCAATGTCTTGTTCATTGCCTTCTTGAAGGATTAGTTCCTTGACCTCTAGTACGACTGACTTTACGTTATCTAGCATATTTGAAACAAATAATCAGTTTATACTTCTTTTTTCCCATGAGCTATATATTTCCTCGAATGTAGTCATAAGGCTCTTGGTAATATCCCAATTGGGGTAATGCTGCTTCATTTTAGTTAAGTCTGATATATAACACATGTGGTCTCCACTCCTAGCTTGATCGGAATAAACAAATTTCATTTCCTTTCCAGAAATAGAAGATATTCTCTCAAAGGCTTCAAGAATAGAGGTCGAGTTCTCTCTACCACCACCCAAATTATAAACTTCACCGAATCTCGGAGCTTGGATAAATTCTTCAATAAACCTTGCCACATCATACGAATGTATATTATCTCGGACTTGTTTTCCCTTATAACCAAAAATAGTATACTTCTTTTCTGTTAGGTTACACTTGATTAGGTAACTTAAAAAGCCGTGCAATTCAACACCACTATGGTTAGGTCCAGTCAAGCACCCCCCCCTTAGGCAGCAGGTTGGCATATTAAAGTACCTACCGTATTCTTGAACCATTACGTCCGCTGCAACTTTCGATGCACCGAAAATCGAGTGTTTAGATTGATCGATTGTGAATGACTCCCTAATACCATTAAAATCATTATCGTCTGCGAAATCCCAACGCCTGTCCTTTTCAACCAAATTTAAATTATTAGGTGCATCACCATATACTTTATTAGTTGACATATGAACGAAAGGCACCTCTCTTGAAAAAAGCCTAGTAGCCTCTATTAAGTTGAAAGTGCCAACAGCATTGACATCAAAATCATCAAAAGGTCTTGTTGCGGCTAAGTCATGACTGGGTTGTGCGGCTGCATGAACAATTGCATCCGGTCTTTCATTTTTTATAAACTCTATAATTGTACTTCTTTCTCGGATGTCAATGGAATGATGTGTGTAGTTTTTATAAATACTAGAGAGGCGATTTGCATTCCATAAGGTGTCTCCTCCGGCACCAAAAAAATCCGCTCTCATGTTATTGTCGATACCAACTACGACCCAGTCTCTCTCACAAAAATGACTTACTACTTCACTTCCAATAAGCCCAGCAGCACCAGTAACTAGTAATTTCCTCATGAACTCTCTATCTATTTCGGATTATCATAATTATACCTGCTAAGTTAATACGGTCTTTTTAAGAGGAACCTATATTTTATAAATTTTACAATAAAATATGTATTAGTAATCAAATACCTTTTCCACAACCTCTTGGGCTCTTTAACTAATCTGTAAAACCACTCTAGACCATTTTTTTGCATCCAAGGTGGGGCTTGAGTTAATGTACCTGCGTGGAAATCAAAAGCAGCTCCTACCGCCATCATTACACCGTGCACTTTTCCTTTATGATTTGCTACCCAAAATTCTTGCCTTGGACAACCACGCCCAACCAACACAATATGTGCCCCACTGTTATTAATCACTTGAATATCAACTAAATCTTCCTCCTCACTAGCTTCTCTAAACCTATCAATGTGCTGACCACTGATAACAACCTGAGGAAAATTTCGAATTATAAAGTTCCTGAATAAGTCTGATGTCATTTTATTGCTTCCATAAAGATAAACTCCAAGTTTTCTTTCGTTAGCAGCAGCAAGTGTCCTTAGCGTCAGCTCTGGCCCGTACACTCTGTCCTTCATTCCAAGCTTATAAAAGCTATTCAGTGCCCACCTTACGGGCTGACCATCGGGTACAATCAAGTCTATTCGATTAATAACATCTCTTAGTTTCTTGTCTGTAAGAGAGGTCATAAGGCCATGAACCGCCAAAGCCGAAACGCCAAAACTTTCATTTCTTTGTGCTTTATCAATTATAATTGATGTAGCCAAGTCATAGTCAACATTGGCATATTCTGGGCAAAATAATTTGTACTTTTCAAACTCCATTTAACCTGGCCGTAATAATTTCTGAATATATATTCATTAGGTTTTCATAGCCAGATGATTCGGTATAGAGGTTCTCATATTCCTGAAATGCATTGGCACCCATTTTCAATGAAAGTTCAATATCTGATTCAAGCTGATTGACAGCTTCTATTAGTCCTGTAACATTTTCATACTTAAGACCCGTAGATCTATGGTCAATCATAGAAGACATTGCTCCGAGATCTCTCGCTATGACTGGCTTTTTCATTGAGAAAGCTTCAATTATTACCATTGGCATTCCTTCATACAATTTCGAAGGGAATAAGACAGCCCTACAACCACTCAAATATCGCATCACCTCACCCCTTCCTTGTTTTCCAAGGTATTCAACATTCTTATATTCGCTGAATACATTTGGCTGATCAGATTCCCCAATCAGCACAAACTTAGATTTCCTGTTTTCTTCAAAAAGCTGTAATAAATCATTCAGCCCTTTCCCAATATCAAGCCTACCAACAAATAAAAAGTAATCTCCATTCACAACATCATGTAAATGCCCTCTCTGTAAAAAATTAGGCTTGATAGATATCTTATCTTCAATTAGCCCACCAGCAACTAATTTATTTTTCTGAAACGCTGTTAGGCATATGTACTTGTCAATCTTGTCATTCCAAGTCCCTTTATTTCGATGATATTGAATCGTATCTACTTGACTCGCAGTTGCCAAATATGAATCCCTGTAGCACTTATGTTTAATTGAATGATACAGACTACCATTCAAACATTCTTCACAAGTCTGTCCATCCCTAAATAACAAGCCATTGGTACAAATAAGTTTGAAGTTATGTAGTGTTTGAACAACTGGAATTCCATGTGCTTGACATAGCCCATAAATGGCTGGTGTTATAAGTGGATAAACATTATGAACATGACAAATATCTGGTCTTTCCCTTTCAATTAAATCTTTGAATTCCCTCTCCGTTTTTTGTGATCTTCGTTGAGACAAAATCAAACGAACCAAATCCACCTTTGAGTAATTATCTATAACCGAACTGTCTTTTAAGTACTGTATAACTGTATGACCTTGCTGCTCTAGAACTCTCTTTTCCTCATCAACAACAGTTTCTTCCCCTCCTCTTTTCTTATATCTATTGTGAACCTGCAGTATTTTCATAAATTTTCAATGAATCAACCCTTTGATTTCTTAAGCAGGCTTATAGCCTGTTCATATACCAAGCGACAGTTTATATTGTCCACAAGATCAAACTCATATGTCAAGTTCGATAGCAAGCTATGGTCGATAACCTGGTTTCCACTTATAGCAACCTGATTCTTGTTAAGTGAATAAATGGGGTTAGTTGGCCCATAAAGTACAACTGATCTTACTTTAAAAGCTCCAGCCGCCTGCTCAGCGAATGAATTAACACCGATGAATAACTCAGCATTTTTGATTAAAACAAAACATTCCTCAAGAGTTGCAATACCATTAAATTGCATAGCCCCATCAATGGGCAAGTCTTCCTTTCCGCCAATCTGATAAATTAAATAGCCCTCCTCTCGAAGCATTTGTACCAAAGTATCCCAGTTACCCTTAGACCAATTTCTTTGAGTATTCCAATGCCCCGCCCATGGGTGAATTACTATATACTTTTTCCCGTTTATAAACTCTAAACCAAACTTATCATGATCTGCTTCATTTATCTCTATCTGACTATCGTAATTATTATCCGGAGGCAAGCCTAAAAACTCAGCTGCAATTTTCGTTATATGCTTATCTTTTCGTCTAAAAAAACCAAAATCATAATGACCATACATTAGCCAAACAAAAGGAAAATCAGATAACGAATACGTGTTTTCGGATTTATGGGAAAAGACGTTTGGATGATTTGACACCAATTTAACCTGTGTTTTGGTATTTTTCTTTTTGAACTCATCCAGTACGCCAGTACAGAAAATGGCATCCCCTATTCCCTGACGTCTAATAAGGGTAATACGTTTGTTACTTATATTTCTAAAATACCACAATGAGAACCTACCGATAAAGAATTGGAGTAAAATGGCCGCCCCATCACTAAGGTTATATTTGGTATTAGTTCTCACAGTGCAAAAATGAGAATATACTTCAAGTTAGACAAGGCAGGTAGTTTATAATACTGAATGATATGTTATGCTATTCTTCATTTTGTATTTCTGAAACAATGTCTCACTGGCTCCAACCAACCACCAAGACACAAGAGATACATATAAATAAGATTCCGCATTAGCCGTCAACAGCGGCAATAAGAGCCCAAACTTTACGCACGCAGCTGTAAATGGAATAATTTGCTCCTGTCTCAACTCTGCTCTTCTAAAAGCTTTCCAACTATGCACTATCGCATAACCTATCATGAAAATATAGGTTAGCATTCCTAGAACCCCAAGCTGCACTCCATATATCAAAAATTGATTCTCACCACTGATCCTAAGCTCATCTTCTACGCCTCCAGCATTCCCACTCATTGCTAAACCAATCCCAAATGGATTTTGAACCATACTATCAATACCGTCTGACCATTCAATGACATGCGTAATACTTGATGAATTCTGAAACATAAGCGTATCTGTGACAAAATATCTAGTATCGTCAGGTGCAAAATACAATACATATAGACTCAATAAAATCACAGCAGAACCAGCCGCTATAAGAATACGATAATACTTCAAAAGGAAGGCCATAAACACCAATACACCAAAGAAAGTCACCATTGTGGCTCTTGAGTAAGCCAATAGGACACAGACAAAACTGAAGAGTAATATCAGCAAATATTTAGACCTGTTAGTATTATACTTTACTGAAAGCAAATAAATAACGGATAACGAAAAACAAATCAGCATTGATGCCGAAAACTCTAGGGGATTAGAAAAAAAGGCACCATACCGGGGTTGCCCTGCCTGTGCCTCAAATGTCCATATCAGACCGTAGTTACCAGCGGGCTCAATACCATTTATGGCAAGATTATAGTTGGAGTACCCAATAATTGAATGAAAATGTCTTCCAAATAATTTTTCTGAAACCACTACCAGAAATGCCAGCGAAGTCACAAAAAAGATGACCTTAAATATCCGATTCCAATTAACCCAAGAAATATCAATTTGACGTCCGAAAAAATAGACAATACCTAACAATAGAATATTTTTAAAATAGATAGCCTTGTTGGTAAGTGACGCCTCTCCTAGAGGAATTATTAAGTATATAAGTGAAAGGAAGATGAAGAGAATAAATAACCAATCAAGGGTTGATATATTCCACTTTTTGATAATTAGGTTATCCTCGTTACCCAAAGACCAAATCACAACGGCATAAAGTAAAATCAACTCTTTGGAATATTGAATAACCCTCACCAAAATCACGGATTCCGTATGTGTGTATGTGAAAGATAAAAACACAATATAGACTGGCAGGAAAGTGACCAGATAAACCAGAAGGTATTGAAATTTGCCTTTACTAATTGCCCTTAAAACAATTGCTAAGCCGCCAAAGTAAATCACTACGAACGATATGGCCAGCAGCGTCATCATTGTGTCAATCCATCTCTAAAACCTCTTAGAGTATATCTCAATTTCACAAATCGTCTTCTAGCTAAAAAGTAAAGCACATAACTTACAAATTTTACCATTTGATAAGACCAAGCACCTAGTTTATTAACACCCTTAGCATACCTTCTCACCATATACAGGTGATTTCTTATATTGACATAATGTGAAAATGGTGAGATATTTCCCTCATTGTGATCGCTTCTATTCCTGTTTGACATCCCTACTTCATGATAGATTACCGCCTCAGGTTCATACATTAATTCAAAGCCTGCATTTCTGATTTTGAAGGACCAATCAGAATCTTCAAAGTAAATAAAGAATTTTTCATCAAGTGGGCCAATTTGTTTTATGATCTCGGTTCTCACTAAAAAACAGCAGCCAGTGATCCATTCGGGTCTCCAGCGAATATCATATTGACCTAAATCCAGTTCATTTTCACCCCTTGTCTTCGTAAGAAAAAGAAAATCATTAAAAATGCCTCCAGCACTCCAAATAACATCCCTTTCCTTATTAAACATTATCTTAGGTTGGATAGCGCCTACTTTAGGAAGAGAGTCTATCGTATAAATCAATACGTTTAAGAAGTCTGACGTAACGACTGTATCATTATTCAAAAGTAATAGGTAATCAAAACCCTTGTTTATAGCATATCTAATTCCCAAGTTATTCCCACCAGTGAAGCCTTCGTTCTTCTCATTTTTAAGTAATGTGATTTCAGGAAAGTTGTTTTTTATGTCATCACCTGATTGATCCGATGAGCCGTTATCTGCAACAACTATTTCGTAATTGTTATAAGCAATGGCTCTCAAGGATTCAAGACATTGACTAGTCATGTCATAACTGTTCCAATTTACAATTATGATGGCTACCGAAGGGTTCATCTATTGAGAATAAAATTATTTAGACCTGTCCCAAAACTTATAAATCCCTTTATCCAGTTCATATTCTGACCAAAAAAATCTATCCCTTTTCGGCTGCTGTTTTGCCCAATCCCACATAACAGTCAAACCATCCTTTAAGCTCGTTTTGTCCTCAAAACCTAAAAGCCTTACTGATTTTTGCCATGAAGGGTGAGCGTTTTTGACTTCATGCCGTTGTTCAAGGTGGTCGATTCTTCCGTCTCCAATAACCTCCTTTAAAACATTACTGGCCTCGAGTATAGAATACTCAATGGCAGACCCAAGATTTATAATTTCATTTTTCGATGCATCAGCAATTGCAGCTTGCCAGAGAGGCAACAAGCAATCGTCAATACAGCTAAATGCTCTTTTCTGAGCTCCATCGCCAAAAACCGTCATTGGCTGTTCATTGAGATGCTGGTACATCCAAATGCCTAAAACATTCCTGTAAGTATCCCAAATATTTTGTTTAATTCCATAAACATTATGAGGGCGGATAATACACCACTCTAAACCGTGCTGTTCTCCTGCCACTTGGATATCCATCTCACAAGCATATTTGGCAATGCCATAAGGATCGATTGGCATTGGTTGGTGGGTTTCATCAAAAGGTGGTGTACCATGACCATATACAGCCATTGAACTTGTGAAAACTAATCGTTTCACATCGTTCCTTATGCACTCGTTGATAATATTAGCGGTAGCAACCAGATTGTTCTGATAATTGTATGTTCTGATAAAAGGAGATAAGCCTTCCGCTGCGTATGCTGCAAAATGATAAACATAGGTAGGTTTGTACTTCTCAAAGAGGTTTTTAATTTCCTCAGAGGCACAATCACAACTGTAAAAAACAACGCGTTGGTCTATGTTCTCTTTAAACCCTCCGCTCAAATTATCAATTCCAATTACCTTATAATCAGGCTCATTCTCTAAAATCCAATCCGCCATTCTACTCCCTAGTAGTCCAGCAACACCAGTAATCACGATACTCTTCTCACTCATAACGATTATTAATTGCACAAAGATGCCAATGAGAATCAATACATCAAGGCTTTAACCTCAAAATTTCAAGAATAATCAAAATGATTAAATGGAAATAATCACGGCACTTTTAAAAACTCATTTTCAAACAGCGCCTATAAAAAGATGATGTCTCTTGAAACATACCTCTATAGTTTACAAAAGTTTGTATCAAGAAAGTTAACAACTCAGTCAATAGTAAGGCATAACTCATTCCTAGTACCCCAAAGAGATATGAGCCAATTACACCCAAAAACAGCATTACCAATGTGCTTATCCATGTACTTGTAAACAAGAGTTTCTTACTATCCGAACTTAAAACAAGTAACATATTGCCAATATTCAATGCTGATAAAAAAGGAATAAATGACATCACATTAAGGATCTCGATGGCTTCAGTATTGGTTCCTGCCGATAAAAAATGAATAATATGGTTTGAGAAAATTAAGGTAACAACTGAAACTAGCAAGGAAATTATCAATGTGAGTCTATAAGCATTTGCGATGGACGTTATAAAGGCGTTTTTATCATCTCTATAAAGGCGACTTGCTTTTGGCAACATTGATTGTGCCACAAGAATAGGGAGCATACGAACAAGGAAAGGCACCTTTTGAGCTAGACTATAGACCCCAAGAGCACTATCCGTCACTATATTGCTTAATATAATGACGCCACTATTTACAGAAATATGACCCGCTAGAGACGAGAAGAATAGATATCCATTTTCCTTAATCGACTGAACAACATACTTAGTTTTAACCAGAGTCAGATTAATTTTCCATTTTCTCCTGATCAAAATTATAAGGAAGATATTGACGGCTAAAGCAGATACTCCCAACAAAAAATTCACTTTATAGCCATCCTCAATCTTCTGAACAAAAAAATACAATAGAAGTACATAAATCACTTTAGCAATCAGATTTCCTATTGAAAGCATCTTCATCCGCTCAAGGCCCTGCAAGAGCCAAAGAGGAAATACCACCTCGGAAAGCACGAGCGGAAGGGAGAAAAGTAGAATAAGGCTATAATTTGAGAATGCCCCAAAATAGAAAATCAAAAGCCCAATAACCCCGATACAGAAAAAAGCAAGAACGCTCTTACTAAATAATATAGTTGAAAATAAACCTGATAATTTTAAGGAATCCTTTGAATCCAATGCCACTTTTCGTGGGCCACTCATATGATAACCGTAGCTCACGAACACATTTAGTAGCATCACAATTGAAAGAGCTAGAGTAATCAATCCAAATTGCTCTTCGCCTACAGCTCCGAAAATCATGGGGGTCGCCAAAATACCAACAAGCATATTGGAACCTTGGATAAATGAAAGAGAGAGGAAGTTTCGGAAAGAACGATTTTTAAACCACCGGACAGGATTCAACAAATCCATCATTGAATTAACCTTTGAGGACTGATGTAAAGATATTTTTTCCGGTAATATAAAAGACCATAAACAAACCACCGGCAAACAACCCTAATACAAACGCTTTATACCATTTCATATGGTCATCTTTCAACGGAAATACGGGTTGGTCAATGATTTGAATTAAAGGAGTATTATTTCGATGAGCCAATTTTGCAATTTCAAGATTTTTTACAATTTCTTGATAAACTGCCGAAGACGCCTGAAGGTCAATCATTATCTTCTGCCTAGGAACTTGATTTTCTGATCTCATTGGATTCATGTTTGGATTGCGATCATCGAATTGAGCCAAATCAAGGATGACTTGATCAAGCACTTTTTTCACACTATCAGACTGAAAAGCAAGCACTCTCAAGTTCTCACCTGTCTTTTTGGTTTTAGATTTTAAGTAAAATTCGTTTACGTTCTTTACTAAAACCTCATTAAAATCCTTTGCTAACCCTTCATCTGTGGAGGTATAAGAGACACTTAAAATACTAAGCTTTCGGCTTGGCTTGGAAACCACTAAATTTCTTTCCCTAATATCTTTAACCACTTTCTTAAGTATACTATCATGCCTCACAATCATTTGAGATATGGGTATTTCAAAATCTATTCCTATAGTCAACCATTTTTGATTCCATTTCTTTTCTTTTCCATACTTAGTAATTAATCTTTCCTTTCCTTCTGAAGTCTCAACTTCAGTGAGCAAAGTTTCCTTCATAATTGTATACGACTGATAGAGTTCAATGATATTATCGATTTGGAAAAGGGTACTCCCCTCAGAAAGAGATCCTAAGTTTACACCAGCTAAACTTGCTAATGATCCAAGTTGACCAATCCCTCCTCCTGATTCACTTTCTAAAACAAAAGTGGTTTCCGCTGTATAGTTAATCTTTCTTATTTGCTGATAAGCCAAAAATAATCCAGCTATAAGAAGAGCACTTAAAATAATTTTTATCCAAGCCTTCAGCATCACAAAGACCCAACCCTGAATATTTCGGATTAAACCTGCCAAAGAAATTCTCTCTTCTTGTATCTGAGTTCTTTCGTCCACTTTCATTAAAATTTAATTTGGCTAAGAAGTAGAGCTAATGTAGCAAGTCCACTGGTTATACCAACAACCTCAGAAATAGCTACCGGAAATTTTGGAGGTTTTGAAGGAACAATAATTTCAGCTCCAGGTGTCACTTGAGGGTAAGTTTTGAAAAACAAGAATTTTTTCGTCTTTGCCACACTTCCGTTGGCATAGATCACGTAGGTATTTTTGCGCTGAGCTCTATTACCAAAACCACCAGCCAAGTTGATAAAGTGTTTCAAGTTTAGGTTAGACTCATAAACCACAGTGGTAGGATAGAGTACTTGGCCTCTTAATCGCACTGTTTCTTGCTGTTTAGGTAGCACCAGCACATCTCCTTCCTCTAGGATAAGGTCAAATTTTGAACCTGGTTCATCTAGAATCTTCTTTAGATCAATACCTATAGCATCTGAACTACCAAGTTGAACATCGCCAAATAACGCATTGCGCTGAACAATTTCACGCAGTCTCTCCTTCTTTGCGTAAAAAGGATCCCCCTCAATATTTAAACTTTGTTTATCAAGCTCATTAAGTTGTTGATTGAGTCTGGCCACCTGCGCCAAATCAGACTCTGACAGTGATGGGTCTGCTTCGGCATATCGATTTAGGAGTGCCTCTAAGGCTTGAACTTTCTGTTCAATATTACTGACCTCTGAATGAAACTCTGTTTTTCTAAGCAGTGTAGCTCCTTCTATGTAAGCATATTGATTTACTCCACCTGCGCGCTTAAGAAGGCTTGAAATTCGCTCAGTTTGATTCTTTATAGCGTAATTACCAGGGTAAGTTACTTCTCCCTCAATGGCCACAAATTTTTGAACAAAGAAATCAGGATTCTTTCTTACAGTCACATGATCATAAGGTTGAAGCTCAAATGTAATATCGCCATTTTTAAGTGACAGGTCTCTATCAACATCTACCACAAACACTTCAGAAACATTCCCAGCCTTAGCATCACCAAACCTTCGAGTAATTTCAATCTTTGAAGCTGAAGCTGAAGATTTAAAGCCTCCTGCCAATACCAGAACATCTTCAATTGTCATGTGCTCAGAAAACCTAAATACTCCACCAGAATTCACTTCCCCAGAGACTTCTATATAACTTTCCTCTTTCAAATCGTAAATTGAGAATATTTGAACAACGTCTTCACGTTGCAACTGAATATCAGAAGAAGTACCATCTATCAAGTCTTTTAAATTAATAGAGATATTCTCAGTAGATAAATCTGGATTTGTTCTAATAATAAAGGCCCTACTCAAGCTAACGTCTCCCTTCAATCCATCAGCCTTCTCTATGAGTTGCTTAACAGTCAACTCTCCTGAAATAGAATATTGTCCTGGACGGAAAACAGCTCCCTTTATTTGAACTCTGTTTGTGAAGCGATCTAAGACGCGTTTAACCTCGTAAACATCGCCTGGCTTAGGGTTGAAAATATCGAATTGATTTTTGAAAACATCGGCAATGACTTTCTCTTTACCCACATTCCTAGTCACATTAATTTGTTCTGAAAAAGCATTCTCGGTAAAACCACCAGCATAGTTAATTAAGTCGGAAAGAGACTCATCATCTCTCAGTTCGAAAATCGCTGGCCTTTTCACAGCCCCGTTGATAACAACTCGGTTGGTGTAAGGCTCAATTAGAATAACATCATTATTCTGGAGTCGGGTATTGCTCTTGTTGTCTCCATAAATTAAAAAGTCATATGCATCAAGCTGAGTAATCAACTTGTTTTCTCTATAAACTTTAATATTTCTTAGTGTTCCATTCTCCGTTATCCCTCCAACTGAATACAAAGCATTAAAGACTGTGCTGAATGCGCTTAATGTATATGTGCCAGGAATGGCAACTTCGCCAACTACTGTGATATTTATAGACCTAATCTTGCCCAAATTCACCGAAACAAAAGTTGATGGAGTATCACCTCCCATTTCAGTGTATACTTTTGACAGCTTGTTCTTTATTTTGCTCTGAGCAGCGTTAATCTCGAGACCAGACAAGAAGATAGGTCCAAAATTCTCTAGAAGAATATTTCCATCAGCGTTAATTTCCGCTTGGTAATATTGTTCGGAAGTCCCAAATATATCGATGAACAGTTCGTCCCCAGCACCTAAGATATAACTCTGAGGAGTGGGAATATTTAAACTAGGCTCAAACCCTTTCTTGGCTGTCCCATTTTGAAAAATAGATACACCAAAAACTCTTGAATCTCTTAAATAGTTGTTTTGAGTATAGAGCGTAGTATCATTAGACCCTCGACTGACTCTTTCAATGGGAAGTGCTTCTCCTTTAGATACTCTGGAACTTTTTATCTTATTTATCCTTTCTCCTAGCTTGGATATCTCGGTCAATGACAAACCTTGCTTCTGTGCCAGAGTATAAAGATCCTGTTGGGAGTAGCCCATGGCTGAAGCCTTCTGTACCAAACTCTCAATCTGATCATCAGAAAGTTCGTTTACCTTAATGGTACTAAAGTCTGGGAGAGTTTGTGTATAAGCGGGCTGATAAATCAACAGGGATAGCAACCCAATTATGTAAAAATAAGATTTAATTTTTTTTACCATTCTTTGGTTATTCTGTCTAAATCAATTGCAAGATAAAGTAAAAGCTAAACATAGAAATGTTTAGCTTTTACAAGATTATTTTCACTAGTAAAATATTCTAGCCCACTGACTTTGATATTGAAACTACTTTTGCTTCTTTTCTGTAAGTTCGGTTTCTTTCCTTCAGTTCTTCTTTGCGTTTTTCAATCATTGATTTAAAAATAAGCTCCGTAATTGTGCCTAAAGTTAGAGCAGTAACAATGAGAGTGGGAAGCACTACCATATCTGTAAAACTTTTTAGCACTAGAGCCAACAAAACGAAAATTATATTTACCGTTACTAAAATACCCGTTGCTTGTGCATGATTGCAACCCAATCTAAGAAGAATATGGTGTAAGTGAGTCCTGTCCGGGTGCATTGGTGATTTACCTCTTAGCATTCGTTTTATAAACACCCTTAAAGTATCATAAAGTGGTACAATTAAAACAGCAACAGCCGGCCCAACAAATGCATCAAATCGAAATGGGTGAACTTCTTGAAGATTATAATTTAAATCAATGAATTTTATTGTAACAATAGACAAGAAAAAGCCAACCATCAAAGAGCCAGTATCCCCCATGAAGACTTTAGAAGGTGCCCAGTTAAATTGAAGAAAAGCCAATAGGCTACCCAATATTGCAAAGGAAATGAAAGCATAGGCATTCGCCTCAATCAAATAAAACCAGACGCCAAAGAAGAGACTACAAATCACCCCAACTGAGCCTGCAAGACCATCTACTCCATCTATAAGATTATATGCATTAGTAATCACAATAATTGTAAAAGCTGACAAAACGTAACTCAGGACAATAGGAATTTCATAAATACCAAAAAGGCCATACAGGGACATTAATCTAATATCACATACAGCTACAATAATTAACATAGCGGCAATCTGTCCAAAAAGTTTTTGAAAAGCTTTTAGGTTTATTAGATCGTCTCTAAAGCCAATAATGAACATTATTGTTAGAGCACTAATGACGTATTTTATTTCACGTAGTTGTTCAAAAGGCATCCATATTAATAATGACATTGCAAAGCCTATGAAAATTGGAAGCCCTCCCATTGATGGAGTCTGTACAGTATGAATCTTTCTACCACCAGGCGTATCAAAAAAGTTACGCTTCTTGAATACCTTGATGAAGACAGGGAATATCAAAAAAGTAATTAAGAAAGATGTTCCTCCAAGTAAAAAAAATTGCTCCATACTACTCAAAATGAGAGGGGCAAAGGTAAGAAGTAAAGGCTGTATTAAAAAGTGGGGATATTAATTATTTGTTAAGTGCAATTGCAAATAAATTTTCAGTTACTACCTTCGCAGCATGAATAAAATATTGATTACAGGTGGGGCGGGCTTTATAGGAAGTCATTTAACACGACTTTTTGTAAAGAAGTACCCAAATTATTCCATCTATAATTTAGATGCGCTTACCTATGCTGGTAATCTTGA
>TARA_R110001599_G_scaffold1478_1_pt1 | contig 25623 bp, 20 predicted proteins | sample TARA_R110001599 | Tara Oceans TARA_R110001599 (sample SAMEA4398360) | marine metagenome | biome: Polar Biome; feature: [MES] marine water layer (ENVO:01000295) within the mesopelagic zone...; material: water (ENVO:00002006), including particulate matter (ENVO:01000060) such as......
TTAATACCAAAACCCCGAAGTACTACGTGCTTCGGGGTTTTTTTATGGAGCCTTGAAAAGCCCCCGTCGTGAGTGCTCCCGGGGGCTGTCTCGTGTCGGCGCTGAAGCGCCCTAGATTCTCAGCGACGTGAGCGTCGTCTTGAGGCGCCAAGTATGCCCAGACCGGTTGCAAGTAGGGCAAGAACACCCGGCTCTGGGACTGCTCTCGCGAAAGCGCTCGTACGCAGAGTAAAGGTGTTCTGGTTGCTGGCGTCGAAGCTGACCGGGTCTATGAAGTAGGTGACGTTGAATTTCGCCAAGTCCTCAATTTCGCCCACACCCGCCAGACAGGCTACCGGATTCGCTGGCGGTGTATCAGGGCACGCCGCAAGCGTAACGTTAGTTGCCTGCTCGACTAAGGCACGCTCAACATCCTCAGCGCTATCGTATCGCTCCCCTTCATTCCCCTCGGCCGTCGTCAGAATGTTTCCATCTTCGTCGAGCGCCCGGTTCATGATCCACTTGCCACTGCTGTTGTCGAAGTGCGCCATAAGTACAGCATCGGTCGCTGCATCGCCGTCGTCGTCGTAGAAGTAGCCGTCTGGTACCAGGGAATAGGACAGCCAGTCTCCAAACAGGGCTTCATAGCCATAATCCCCGCCAAAGAGCCCCGTGCTTTGGAACAAATCCTCGCTCACGAGGCTCAGGTTGAAACCGCTCCGTTCGCCGCTGAAGTAACCACGTAAGGTGTCGGGGCGGTCTTCCGTTTTGTCACCGAAGAGCCCTGACGCAAAAAGAGAACTGAACTGGTTCGGTTGGGCTGTGTCGGCAAAGTTAACGAATTTCAATCCGTCAGCCTCAGTGGAGGCCCCAAAATCATCCCCAATACCGAATCCGAGGCCGATATTGAACCCGCTCAGAGCGCTGTCGGTATTGTTACCGTATTTCTGGAAGACCTTGTAGAGCCCATCATTCGGTTCAGTCAGAGAACTGGTGCTCAAATCAAATACCAAATCGATTGCGCCAGTACTTGTCTGGTCCATTTTGAAACGTTTGCCGCTCTGGCGTGGGCCGTTACACGTTGCCTCGCCGGCTGCCATGATGCAGTTATCAACCGCGCCATTCACGCCTGTATCCGTTGGTTTGGGGTCTGAGTTCAGAACCTTGAGCCCTGGGGTATCGCCTTCCGGTGGCGCCCACTTGATGTAGCCACTGGTGCTCGCTGTACTGTCCGGGGTACTTTTGTCGTAGATGTCGCTGAACAAATTGCCGTCCGCGTCAGCTACGGTGCCGACCTCGATGTTGCCGAGGTTCCAGGTGTCAATTTGTGCAGCGAATACAGAACTTGCTGAAAGGCCCCAATGGCAAGGGCCAGAGTCGAAGGTAAGAAGCGGTGCGGCAGCCTCATGATGTATCTCCTGTTGTCTTTGATTTGGCCACCAGAAAAGCCATATTCCGGCGGTTAAATCATACTCAGCAGATTCTGTGCCAATATATTAGAAATAACTAAAGAGCATACAGTTATAAGGGTGTTTTGCTCTTGGCGGCCCATGGCGGCAGGATGATTCGAGTGTCGGTGTAAAAAATGTCGACAACCGTGATGGTATGCTCACTGGCCCGCGCTGCAAGCCAGCGCTTTAGGAGGGATAGCCCCGATAAAGTCGAGGTTGGACTCCCGCCAGGCTTTTAAACCCGAACCCTGAAGTATCTTGTGCTGCGGGGATGTTTATGGGGCCTCACTTACTGTGCGTTCAGTTTTTTCAGCATGAACTCCACGGCTCCGCGGATCTCCTCGTCCGAGCAGTTATCGCACAGCCCCCTCGCGGGCATGTCGCCAATGCCCTCCAGGGTATTCCGGTACAGCGCGTCGATTCCCTGCTCCCTGCGTCCCTCCCACTGGCTGGGCTGGTCAAGCTGAGGAACACCTTCAAGCCCGGCACTGTGGCAGCTGCTACACAGCTGTTGGTAGAGCGTATAGCCATCCCGGGCTTTGGCGCCCTCAAGCGCTTCACCTTGCGGGTCGCGATGGAGTCGCATTAACCGCCCACCATTTTGTACCAGTAGATACAGCGAGCCATCGCTCGCGACCTTCAGGTCTCGAATACGGCCCTTGGCTTCCTGCAGGATCCCGTGTTCGGAACGTATTTGCCCATCAACCAGGGCCAGCTTGCTGACGTGAGCACCTTTGAGCGCACCAACCAGCAGGTGTCCTTCCCACTCCGGGAACATCGCACCGTGATAAATGGTGATTGGCGAAGCGGCGATAGAAGGTAAATAAAAATAGAGTGGTTGCTGCAGGCCGTCGTGCCGGGTGCCGAGGCCGATCTTCTCCGTGGTGTAGTTGGCGCCGTAGGTAATGGTGGGCCAGCCATAATTCCGCCCGGCCTCAATCACATTGACCTCGTCGCCACCCATGGGGCCGTGCTCGGTCTGGAAAAGTTTTCCCGAGGCTGTATCGAACACAAGGCCCTGGGTGTTGCGTACTCCCGCAGCGTAGATGCGTGGGTCGATACCGGGTTGTTCAACGAAGGGGTTGTCAGTCGGGATGCTGCCGTCGTCCATAAGACGCAGGATCTTGCCATGCAGTGAGCCCATGTCCTGCGCGCGTGTATTTTTAGTGCGGTCGCCGATGCCGACATACAGGTAGCCTGCGGCGTCGAATGCAATGGCGCCACCGAAGTTCGCGGGCGCCTTGGTAAACGGGTCAGCGGTGAGCAGGCGCTCGACGTGCTCCAGCGCATTGCCCTTGAGCTGAGCACGGCTGAGTGCCGTGGTATAGCGCGCCGGCTCCTCACGATGCTTCGCCGCATGCGTGAAGTACACCAGCCGGTTTTGTGTGAAGTCGGGGTGCAGGGCGATATCCATCAGACCCAGCTGCCCCTTGCCAGAGGGTATTTCCGGGAGCCCGGTGACAGCAGTGATACTGCCGTCACCGAGATCCACGCGCTGCAGGCTGCCGCCAATTTCCGTGACCAGTGCTTCTGTTGACGACAGTATTTCCATCGCCCAGGGATACTGCAGGCCTTTGGCGATGGTATCCAGGCTTGCATCGCGCACGTTTACGGCAGCAAGCGAGTTCAGATCCCCGTAGTAGGGCGCGGGCTCGCCTGGTCGCAAGGGACGACGTTGCTCTTGAGGTTTCTTTTGCGTGCCCGGTTTGACGGGCGCTGGCGCCGCTTTATCCTTTGCCGCTGCAGGGATTTCCTGCAATGCCTTGCCCGTAACGCCGGGAATAGCGGGGAGCATGCCGCGCAACGCCAACGCGGCTCCAAGTGCAAATGCGATTATTATCGCGCCCGTCAGGAGTACCGCCCTGACAGCTATCCCTTTTGACATCAGCCCCCCTGTTCAACACAAGCCGCGTACGACGCCGCAACAATAACATGCGCGGGGGACCGGTGTGCAGCGTCAGCGCTGGGCCTTGAAACCCGCTTGCTGTGCGTCCCAGGTTGCGCTGGTAATGCCCGCTTCGCGCAATTTGAATTTTTGCACTTTGTTGGTCGGGGTGTAGGGCAGCTGCTCGACCTGCTCCAGGTAGCGTGGAACAAAAAAGTACGGGGCATTTTCGTTGATGAACTGAGCCAGCTCCTCGGGTGCCAGCGTCTGCCCCGCTTTCAAGATGTAGTTCAGCTTGAGCTCGGTCTCGGAGGCGAGGATATCGCTGGGGACGCCAAACGCGGCACAGTCTGCCAGTGCGGGATGGCGCCTGGCGACCATTTCCACTTCAAAGGTGGAAATATTGCGCCCCTTCAGGCGTACCGCATCTTTCTTGCGGTCCGAGAAAAAGTAGTAGCCGTCCGGGCGTCGCTTCAGCATATCGCCTGTCTTGTACCACTCTCCCGAATAGCTGGCCGCTGTCGCCTCCGGGTCGTCAAAGTAACCATTGAATATCACGTAGGGTTCGCGTGGACGCACCCACAATTCCCCTGGCTCGCCATCGGCCACATCGTTGCCCTGGTCATCAACCAACCGGGCTTCCAGCGCCTTGGCGGGTGTGCCACAGCTTCCGGGAGGCAGGCTGGTTTCGTCCGGGGTGACGATCACCAGCTGCATTGCTTCGCTCTGGCCGAGCCCCTGGGGCAACAGTTCCACATCAAATCGCTCGCTGAACGGGACCGCGACATCGGCTGGCATAGGTACGGCCATCAGTTTGCGCAGACTGTGTTTTGCATCATCCTCACGCAATGGTGCGTTCCACAGGAACATGTGCATGGCGCCCAGCGTGAAGCTCTGTGTGGCGCCGTAGTAGTCCACCCGTTCCCAGAAATGGGTAACCGAAAATGACGTATCGATCGCGAGCGGAATGCCTACGATCAGTGAGCGCAGAATGGATGTGACCCAGGCGGCTGAGTTGTACATGGGCAGGACGGTGTAGATGACATCGCCCGGGCGCGTTCCGAACAACGCATCACCCGACGCCACGGCATTGAACCACACGTTGTGACTCTGCATGACGCCTTTCGAGCGCCCTGTGGTCCCCGAGGTCCAGAGTACAGCGCAGGTATCGCCATAGGTCTGGCCGGACATGTCAGGCTCGCTTGCACCTTCGATATACAGGGAGTTGAAGGCGTGGGCCCCGGGGAGCGCCGTGCTCTCGCCGAGAATGACGTAGTGGCCTGCGCTAAGCTCACCGTGTACATCGGCAAGTCGCTGCACATGCGCGTCGTCGGTTACCACAATGTGGGCTCGCGTGCGGTTGATGGTTTCCGTGAGCCAGGCGCCTTTGTAATCAGAGTTGACCGGGCTCCAGATGGCGCCCAGCTTATTGGTCGCCAGTGCCAGAAAAATGACTTCTGGTGAGCTACCCATGAAGAAGGCGACCCGGTCGCCTGTGCCCAGCCCGAGGCCAGCCAGTCCGGCGGCAAGCTCGTTAACTTTACGGTCTGCCTCGGCAAAGGTGTAGTGCGTGTCGCCGAACATGATGTAGGTGGCATCGGGCTGCTGCCTGGCTTGCAGGCTGAGTGCGCGCCCCAGGTGACGGTCTTCGATGCGATCGAACTTCAATACATTCATGCGTGGCTCCGAAAAAACGATGGAAAGGCTGGGAGGACGTGGCTCACAGGGTGACGCCTGACTGTGGATTGCTGGCCAGGTGTTTACCCATGCTGGCCAATTCATGCGCGGCGCCTCCGAGGTCAAACTCGAGTTGCTTGGCCCAGAGGAAGAAGCGGTGAATAGGGTACTCTACATCCGCGCCAATACCGCCGTGCAGGTGCTGTGCCGTATGGGAGACGCGGTGTGACGTCTCGGCCGCCCACCAGCGCGCCGCGCCGGCCTGCAGGGTAGCATCCAGCCCTTCGTCAATACGCCACATGGCACTGTCGACCACGCCTCGCAGCGCTTCAATATCCATGTAGGCATCCGCTGCGCGATGGGCGACGGCCTGGAAGCCCGCCAGGGCTTTGCCGAATTGCTTGCGCTCGCTGGTATAGGTTGCGGTGCGCGCGAGCGCTTCGCTGGCCACCCCCAGTTGTATTGACGCGGTCATCACCTGTTGGCGTTGGCGCAGCGCGGCGATAGCGTCACTGCCACCGAGGTCGATAGCCTTGGCGCGAGCCACTTGCAGCAGAGCTGTAGGGCGGCCATTACTGACGCGTTGTGGTGTCAGTACAAGGTCAGCTTCAGCGGGAGAGAAAGCGACCAGCCTGTCGCCTGCGCAAACCACGACATACAGCGCATCCTCGGCCCAGGGGACCATGCTCAACTCGCCGCGCACGGTGCCGTCGGTGAGCTCAAGGCCGGCTCCCAGGCTGAGACTGAGGTGGGCGCTGCCATCTGCCACCTTGCTCAACCCCTCACTGACACCACCGCGCTCCAATGCGTAGGCAGCGAGCAGCGTTTCTGCCAGGGGAATCTGGGCGAGAACCCCGCCCTGTGCCTGTGCGACAAGGCACTGCGCTGCGAAGCCCATGCCGGAACCGCCATTGGCTTCTGACAGCCCGAGTGCGGTAAGACCTGAGCTCGCGAGAGTCTCCCACAGCCCGCGGTCAAAACTGTTCTGGTGCCGCACGCGCGCGGCGTCGTCCACCTGGTCGCGAAAAATACGCGTGGCGAGCTCGGCAATGGCCGCCTGATCGTCACTCAATGAGAAGTCCATGGTCAGTCTCCTGTTGTGCGGCGTACCCGCCGCTGCGTGTTCAGTGTAAGGTCTATCGTTTCAGTGAGAGAATCCTGTCGGCGTGGTTGAGCACGCGTCGCGGTGGATTACAGGCGAAAAGTCCGCGGTAGAACAGTGCCGCCAGCCACTCCGCGAGTTCATCCTCGCTCAAACCGAGTGCCAACAGGTCTGCGTTGCGTTCGATGTAGCGGGTGCGCAGCACTTCCTGCCCTATACCGCTGAGCGCGTGTACCACGAGGTTGACCTCGTGCTCATTGAGGTCGCTGTTCGGGAACACGTAGGGAAACACGGCAGCCAGCAGCTTCAAACGGCGATTGTAGGAAGCCTGCCAGCGCGCCCTGAATGCCGGGTCGTCAACGCAGAATTGATCGATGCAGCGCATGATTCCCGGGTGCGCTGCGTGCGCGTGCACGGCTACCCGGTAGTGTGAGCGCAAGCGGCTGAACCAGTCGCCTTTGCTGACGTCGCGCTCGATCTGCTCCGTGGCCTCGAAGGCTGCCAGGTGATCCTCGAGTATTTCGTCAATCAGCGCGTCCAGTCCGTTGTAGTAGTGATGAAACAGGCCTGCCGCCACGCCGGCTTCGGCCGTGATGTCCTTTACCCGCAACTGGTGATAGCCCACCCGGTCGAGCAGGGAGACAGCGGCGGCTTTAAGCCGCTCACGTGCGAGCTCCCCCTTGGGGCGCCGCGGTGCTGGTGCTGTGTTGTCGCTTAAGGGCATCATGTCTGCGCACGTCAGGCTGAAACTGGATTATTATTGATATTGAATCCAAATTCAATAATAATCCAGCCACGACTATTCAGGTAATCAGGAGGCGGGTAACCGTGCATATCGACTATACGGCAGAGCAGCGGGCCTTGCGCAGTGAACTGCGGGAGTACTTTCAGTCACTCATGACTCCCGAGCTGATAGAGGCGACACGCGGCAATGAAGGTGGCGAGGCTTACAAGTCGGTGATTCGCCAGATTGGCCAGGACGGGTGGCTGGCGCTCGGCTGGCCCAAAGAGTACGGCGGTCAGGGGCGGGGCCCCATGGATCAGATGATCTTTTTCGAAGAGGCGCAACTCGCTCGCGCGCCGCTGCCCTTTGTGACGATTTCCACGGTCGCACCCGCCATTATGGCGCACGGTTCCGAGGCGCATAAGGCGTTTTTTCTACCCAAAATTGCTGCGGGTGAACTGCACTTCGCCATTGGCTACACAGAATCCGACGCCGGCTCCGATCTCGCTGCCCTGAAAACCACGGCAGTGCTTGAGGGCGACGAGTGGGTGATTAACGGCACCAAGGTCTATACCTCGAGCGCGGAGGCGGCGGATTACATCTGGCTGGCCGCACGCAGTGACCTGGAGGCTGCTCGCCCACATGCCGGTATCAGCATCTTCATGGTCGATGCGCATCAGCCGGGGTTCAGTTATGCGCCCATTCACACGGTGGGTGGTGTACGCACCAACATGAGCTACTACAACGATGTGCGCTGTCCCAATGACATGATCTGCGGGCAGGTCAACGGTGGCTGGAAATTGATTACCTCGCAGCTCAACCATGAGCGCGTCGGGCTGGCCGCTATCGGTATATATGCGTATGGCCTTCATCAGGATGTACTCGCCTGGTCTCGCGAGCCCGATGCTGCGGGTGTTCGCCCAATTGACGATGCCACCGTGCAGCGCCTGCTCGCGGAATGTTACGCGCGCCTTGAGGCCATGCGCCTCATGACGTGGCGTATGGCGTGGAGCATGGAGCACGGCGAACCGGAGGTGGCCTACGCGTCAGCCATGAAAGCGTTCAGCACCGAGGGCCTGATCGCGGTGTATCGTTTGTTGATGGACGCCATGGGGCCCGCCAGTATGCTGCATCGCGGCAGTACCGGCGCTGCGCTGGCCGGTGATCTGGAAGAGGAATACCGCAAGTGCCAGATCAATACCTTCGGTGGGGGTGTGGTGGAGCTCATGCGTGACCTGGTGGCCGCGTTCGGCTTGAATATGCGTGCGTACAGCCGTTGATCGCACCCATTTTGGTGTTTCGGCCATGGTAATGGCGCCCCTTTAACGTTACATTGTCTGTGAGGGTAAAATAATAGACGGTAGTTAAAGTCATGAGTGTAGCCATCAAGGGCGAGGGGCGGCGTGAGCGCAAGAAGCGCGAAACGCGGGAGCGGATTTTACTGGTGGCGCGCAGCCTGTTCACCCGGCAGGGGTACGAAGCGGTCACGGTCGAAGCGCTGGCCGAAGCGGCAGACATCTCCAAGCCTACGCTCTTCAACTATTTCCCCAGCAAGATGGCTATCTTGCAGGCGCTGGTGCCTGGCGTAGACGAACGCTTCGCTGCCGCCATTGAGCGTTTTCGCGCGGAGGGTGGGGCCGCCGAGGAGCAACTGGCCCGTTTTTTTGCCTACGGCGCCGAAATGACACGGAAAACCCCCACGCTCACCCGCGCCATGCTTATTCTCGCGTTGCGCGCTTACGAAGACCCGCTCTACAGCGTCGACCAGCACCGCTGGCCCCTGCTGCACGAAAGCTTTTGCGCCATGTTGCATGACGGGCAAACGCGGGGTGAGGTGCGTTCGGACATCAGCGTCGAGCGTATAACGCACTACATCCTCGGCATTTACGTATATGGTCTGCTCAGCTGGCTGTCAGACCCCAAATACAGTGTCGATGCCGAGTTGGCGGTGGCCGCTGCTTTCCTCGGCTCAGGGTTTTCAGTGCGTGCGGAGACCAGCACAGCCGACAACTGAATAATTCCTGCACCGCGTTCGCAGGCTGGTATCGCTATCTGCACCACTTCCTCAATTTTTGGTAATTCATCACTATTCCGTGCCGGTTGTGCGGTGTAAAGTTGGCCCCCCGTCTAAAACGTGACCGCAGAAAAGTTTTAGGCCGGAGACATGTTACACCCAGGTAAGACATAAAAGGCCCGCATCGCCCTGGCGCTGTGCAGGGATAACTGTTCGACCCGCATGAGAGGATCCCCCATGAAGAAATTCAGGTTTGCGCCGCGCCCGTTGGCCGTGGCCCTGTCATCCATCGCCTTTGGCATGAGCATGGCATCGCAGGCACAGGTAACCGCGCTGGAAGAAGTCATCGTCACCGCGCAAAAACGCGCAGAGAGCACGCAGGAAACCCCTCTGTCCATCGCGGCACTGACTACCGATGCGTTGGACCAACGCAGCATCGAAAACACCGAGGGCCTGATTGGACAAGTGCCTGGCGTAGCCGGCTTCAATGCCCCGGGCTCACGTGGCGCGACCAGTCTGGCCATTCGCGGCTTTGGCGGCGGCAGCCCCGCCAACCTTTCCCTCGACCCTGCCGTAGCTGTTTACCTCGACGGTGTTTACGTCGGCAAGATGCAGGGCTCGGCGATGGACGTTGCCGAGTTGGAGCGTATAGAAGTGTTGCGCGGCCCACAGGGAACGCTGTACGGCCGTAATGCTACGGCAGGCGCGGTGAACTTCATTTCCCGGAAGCCGACGGGCGAGCTGGGCGTGCGCGCCAAGGGCACGCTGGGCAAGTACGACGAGCAGGAGCTGAAAGTGAATGTCGACTTGCCCGCGATAGGCGAAGTCGGCGAAGGGCTGGGCAAGCTGTCCGCCGCGTTTGGCTACCAGACGCGCGAGCGTGACCCGTTCTACGACAACCTGAATGGCGGCGCCGGCTTCGACAGCATTGACCGCGATGCCTACCGCATTGCGCTGTTGTGGGAACCCACGGATGCATTGAGCGTGGATTACAGCTACGACAACAGCGATCTCGACGAGCAGGGCGGTTTGCAGAAAGTGACCGGCTTCACCGCGCTCGACCCCGCAGGAAATGTGAGCCGCATATCAGCGCTGCAGGGTGCCCTGCAGGGTGCGCAGTTCTGGGCCAGCATTCCCGGAAGTGACCCGCGCATTGCATCGCGCTGGATTCCTTCGCTGCAGGAGACGATCGGGGTCTATCAGGGCATTGAAGCTGACGGGCAGGGCCGCGTCAGTGGCGGTGTAGCCGATTTCGTGCCCACCTCGCAGAACGAAGTTGAAGGTCACACCCTCACCCTCAATTGGGAGCTGGGTGACCTCGGTGCGCTCGGCGATGTCACCTTCCGCTCGATCACCGCTTACCGTGAGCTGCAAACCTATGTGTTCGGCGACCTGGAGAATATCGATAGCTCGCTGGATGCCAACGGTGTGGGCGTCTACTCGGATCTGGTTCACCTGACACTGGCGCAGCTGTACGCGCCCACTTCAGGCTTTGCCTACCCCTTTGTCGACGGCCTGTGGGCTGGTATCGACGAATTGGGTGTGAACCACTCGAAGCAGGACACCCTGTCGAACTACGACCAGACCTCGCAGGAGTTCAACATCATCGGTGCGACCGACCGGCTTGATTACGTGGTGGGCCTTTACTACTTCGAGGACGAAGGCCAGTTTGACCGTGCGGCAATTTTCAGCGCACCGCTGGCCGGCGCCGGTACCCAGTACTACGAGAACTCCACTGACGCCATCGCGCTGTTCTCCCAGGCAACCTGGCGTCCGGATGTGCTTGACGAGCGTCTTTCCCTGACTGCCGGCTTGCGCTACACGGAAGAGACCAAGGATATCTTCTACGACTATTCGGCGGTGACAACGCCGTTTGGCCAGACGCCTGCGCGCTCTACCAGCCGGGAAGAGAACTTCTACAACCTGAGCGGGAACCTCACGGCGGCTTATCAGCTAACCGATGACATGAACGTTTTCCTGCGCTACGCAACCGGTTACCGCAGTGGTGGTTTCAATGGCGAGGTGTTCGATAACGCCTACGAGGAAGAAACCATGGAACAGTGGGAGCTGGGCCTGAAGAGTGACTGGTGGGACAACCGCCTGCGTGTCAACGGCTCTCTGTACACCTACGTGTACGAAGATCTGCAGGTAAGCCAGATCAAGTCTGATGGCGGCACCGCCACCTCCCTGATCACCAACGCCGGTGAAGCGGATCGTTGGGGCGGTGAGCTGGAAGTACAGGTTGCACCGGCGGAAGATCTGATTCTCAGTGTGGGCTACGCCTACGTTACAGGTGACTTCGAGAAGTTCCCCGAGTTGTGCGGCACTGGCGGCACCTGTATTGAAACCAAGGACGCTGCGAAGCGCACCACACCGGGCAACCAGATCAACGCTTCGGCGGACTACGTGTTTGCACGCACCTCGTTCGGTGACATTCGCGGCTATGTCCAGCTCAACTGGCAGGATGAGTGGGCCGAGTCCGCTCTGTGGACTGCCGATGTCAGTGGCCAACCGGTGATCTACGATCACGCGATCATGGATGCGCGCTCTCTGGTTGATGCACGTCTTTCTCTGGAGAGCATTCAGGTTGGCGACGGCATCATGTCGGTGGCACTGTGGGGCCGTAACCTCACCGATGATGACTACCCCACCTTCGGCATCAACTTCGGCGGCCTCGGTCTGACCACCGAAGAGTACGGTCCGCCGCGCACGTATGGTCTGGACATCACTTACGAGTACTGATTAACCAGCCACGCTGTATCGTTTTTGGGGGCGTCCTTGCGAGGGCGCCCCCTTTTTTTTACTGGCACATTAGCGGTGAATACACGAAGCTGTTGGCGGTTCATGCAGGCTTCGAGCCGGCCTCATCATGTTTGACGCCGGTTTGGCCTCTGTATAACCCGACGGTATTTTTGGTGAGGGGGGCAGATGAAGCGACGTGGGACGGATTATGATAAAAAGCTGGCGCGGCGTTGGGGCGCGAACGGGCGCAAGGCTTTACGCTGTGGGCTGCTTGCTATCGGTCTGCATGCGACGGTAACAGGGGCAGTCGAGGTTGAAGAAGACCCATTGCCTGCGGCGTTTTCCCTCCTGCGCGAGGCGCTGGATGACGCAGAGCAGTCGGTGCGTGAGAGCCCTGCTTACGGCAGCGACCAGGAGCGCGCCTCGGGTTACCTGCACCTCTCGCGCATGTTGCTGAAAGCCATTGAACAGGAAATGCTGCAGGACGCTGCGTTTCCCTTCTTTCGTGTGCTTGACATGCATGTGCGTGAAGGAGGCGATAACCCCGATCAGCGCTACCTGTTCGCCCCTGTGGAGGGTGGGCGGGCCTATCGAATTCACGGTACCCTCGGCTCCGCATCACGCATTGAGGTGCAACTGTATGCAGGAGAGCCCTGGGCGGGCAGCGGCCGCTCGGCAGGCTACCTGCCCTTCGAGTCCATTACGGTTGATGAAGATGGGGAGTTCGCGGTGGATTTGCTGCCGCAGCATGAAGCCGCTCGGAGTGGTGCACTGGTCAACCCGGCGGACAGTACCACCGTGGTGGTTCGCCAGATCTACGCTGACTGGGCCGACGCCGCCCCGGGGCATATCCATATCGACCGCGTGGGGCGTGAGGGCGACCTGCGCCCCGCTGAATCATCTGCACATGTTGCGGCGCGTTTGCGCGAAACCGCGCGTATTTTTGCACAGTCGACCGCGATATGGCCCGAGTTTGTCGACAAGCGCTATCGTCAGGTGCGCAGTGCCAACGAACTCTCCAAGCCCCTGGATACCGCAAGCCTTGGCGGGGTGGCCGGGCGTTGGATGGTGAGCGGGCATTTCGAGCTACCGGAAGGACAGGTGCTGCTGATTGAGTCACGGCCTACACGTGCCAAGTATCAGGCCCTGCAGATCACCGACCTGTGGTTTGCCTCACTGGAATACGCCAATGGCACTTCCAGCTATACCCGCAGCCAGTCGGTGCTTGCAGACGATGGTGCCTATTATCATGTAGTGGCGGCCGCGGACCCCGGTTACCCCAACTGGCTGTCGACAGGAGGTTTGCGCAGGGGCACCTTGTTGCTGCGTTACGATGGCGTGGAGGGGGATTTGCCCGAATCACAGTGGCCGAACGCCCGTCTGGTCGCGGCGGAAGACTTGCCCGATGAGATTCCAGGCTTCCATGCGTTGACGGCAGAACAGCGTGGCGCCCAATTGCGGGAGAGGCGAAAACACATACAGCGGCGGTTCAGCCGCTGAGGAGGGAGACGCTCCGCATGAACTGCGGAGCGCCGGGTACCTATCAGCCGACGAAAGACTTGCTGGGTGCAGCAACGCCTTCTGACTCGGTCCCTTTCAGGTAGGCCAGCATGGTGTCCGCATCCGAGACTTCGAAGGGGTCAGTCGGGCAGACATCGCCAAAGTCGGGTTCGGCGAACAGCTTTTCAATCTTGCCGTCGTTGACCAGCATGGAGTACCGCCAGGAACGCATGCCGAAGCCCAGGTTGGACTTGTCGACCAGCATACCCATTTTACGGGTGAACTCACCGTTGCCATCGGGCAGCATTTTCACGTTCTTGGCGCCAATCTGCTTGCCCCACTGGAACATGACAAAGGCGTCGTTGACTGAGATGCAGTAAATCTCGTCTACACCCTGGCTCTTGAAGTCCTCGAACAGCGCTTCGTAGCGCGGCAGATGGTTAGAAGAGCAAGTGGGGGTGAAAGCACCTGGCAGAGAGAAAACAACGACCTTCTTGCCAGCAAAGATATCGTCTGTGCTGGTGTCCTGCCAGCGGTAAGGGTTCTCGCCGCCGACGGATTCATCGCGAACACGCGTCTTGAAAACAGTTTGTGGAACCTGTCCTGCAGAGATCATGGTAACTCCTCGTCTATGACTCAATGTGTGATCGCACAGTGCCGGTGTCGGCGCTCTGCTACGAGTGGTAACTTTAACCCGGAACGGCGGTTCTGAAAACATGATTAATTCGAACTATACGATCTATAAAACAGTATGTAGGCGTAGGTAAGTTGAACGCCATCGTGTCATATGCTTGAAACATGGAGCGGGACTGGGCATCTTAGCGGGCAAGCGACTGACATTCAGGTCGGCGCGCATAGCCCCGGAGATTAATAATGACAAAACAGGATGTTTTCCGCCGATCGAGCCTTCGTCCGCTGTCCCTTGCGCTGTGCGCTGCGCTGCCTGTGCTGACTGCCTGCAGCGATTCTGTGGATAGCGTTGTGGCCCCTGTTGAACCACCGCCAGAGCCTGCGGCGGTACCGTTTCAGGAGCTTTTGGATCAGGGTATTGCGCGCTACCTGGGTGAATATACGCCCATGCTGTCTGAGACGGATGGTGATGTCGTCAATCACAGCTTCGGTGCCGGAGATGGCCCTCTGTGCCTCACCGGGGGTGAATACACCATGGCAACCCGTGACACCGGCTCGGAGGACCTGGTGATCTTCCTTCAGGGCGGCGGGGCCTGTTGGTCTGACTTGTGCCTCGCGACTGAGCAGGCAGCTCCGGGCATCCCGGCCCTGGGCGTGTTGGATCCTGCCAACAGCAGCAATCCGGTGGCGGACTGGAACACCGTGTATCTGCCGTATTGTGATGGATCGCTGCACGCGGGGGATCAGGACGTCGACACGGATGATGATGGCGTGGCGGACCGTTTTCATCGCGGTTTACACAATCTTTCCGCATCACTGGATGTCGCCGTAAATACCTTCCCGGCGCCACGCCGTATTCTGCTCACTGGGTCCAGCGCCGGAGGCTTCGGTACCACCTACGCCTTGCCGCTGGTGCGTCAGTTGTACCCCGATGTGCCGATTGAGCTGATCAACGACTCAGGCCTCGGGCTCGGCCGTATTGATGAGCCGGCGTTCATCGAACAATTGCTGACTGAGTGGAACGCCACGGCGTTCTTTCCCGAAAGCTGCGAGACCTGCATTGGCGATGATGGCCATATCACCGATTACCACAAGTACCAGCTCAGTGAGGACGCCAACTTTCGCCTTGGCATGATGAGCTACACGCGTGATCCTGTCATCGCCGTGACGTTTGTGCAGGTGGGCGGTGAGGCGTTTGAAGAAGCGTTGCTCGGTGAGCTCGATGACCTGGAAGCTGCCTATCCGGAGCGGGTGAAGTCGTTTGTGGCAACGGGTGCTGAGCACACGTTCCTGTTGGGCGACCTGGAGAAAACAGCCGGTGGTGTGACGGTGGCGGACTGGGTCAGCGCCATGCTCCTGGGTGAAAATTGGGAAACCAATCGTTTTTAACGGGTGTAGAGGTGGCCCGGGCCCGTTGTTGAAGCCCGGGTCGTCATGAGTGGAATAAAAAAGGCCCGCAGCAGCGGGCCTTTTTTATTCAGTAGAGCGGCTGCCGGTCAGGGGCCACCGCCAGGCACGAGGCAGTTCGGGTCGGTATTGGGGTCACACTCGGGTTCCGGCGCCGTCTGGCAGGAGAAGTCCCGGGCGACCGTCACGCCACCACCCTCTACCGAGATGGTTATGCTGCCTCCGGCATTTTCGACAATGCTGAAGGCCGGCAGGGTGAGGGCACCGATGCTGTTGCTGTCCACGACTTCGAAGTCTGTAGCGCTGCCGCTGACCTCGCAACCGTCCCCGGTGACGGACACGGTGGAGCCTCCCGCGGGTGCGTTGTTGAAGATGTCAGCCACGTAGACGGTGTACGTCCTGCCTGCCTGCAACACGGTGGGCTGGCGGCGTGTGTTGTTGTCGACCACGAGAATGTCGAAGTTCGAATCCGAGCCCATGACCAGCACCAGGCTGTCACGCACGTTCACGAGTTCGCGGCTGCAGAACACCCCGTCTCCCGCGGGAGGACACAACACCCCGTTGTACAAACCATTGGGGAATGTCGCGCTGGTACCACGTGAGAATCGACCGTCGCTGTTGAAGTCGACAAAAGTCTCTTCCGATCCCGCCGCCGCACAGTTGGCTGGAGCGCCTGAAACACAGCCCTGTGCCGGGTTGTAGCGGCCGTCCTCGTTGTGGTCGAGGAAAGCCTCGGTGAGGTTCTGGAAGCTCTCACCCTCGTCGTACAGGCCATTGCCGTTGGCATCGATAAAGGACTCTTCACCCAGCGCGGTCACCAGAATGGTAGAACGCAACCCGCGGATATACCCGAGGTCGTCCGGGCAGGGCCCGAAACCGACGTTGTGGCTGGGACAGCTGTAGTTGCTGTCGCGGGTAGTGCGCACCAACTCGACATTATCATTGAAGGTGGGGAAGCGCGGCGCCTGGCTGGTCCAGATCACGGAGCAGGCCCCCCCATCGGTAACGCAGGAACCCTGGATGGAGCCGTATTCAGTCTGGAACACGGCTGCTGTGCCATCCGGCACCGGGTTGTTGAACTTGTCCGCCATGCGCACGGTGATTTCGCTGGTGATGCCATCGAATTCGCGTGCGCCGCGCACGGTCAGCTCGGTTGCAGACAGGCTTATTGAGTTCTGGTCAGGCAGGCCGGTCGTTACTGCGAGTACGTCGGAGACCGTTGACAGGTCCAGGGTGCCGCTGGTCGTGTCGGCCATGATGGAGGCGATAACGCGTACCGCGGTGGCCACGTTGCCCGACTGTACCGTGGCGCTGACGATGCCTTCCGTGTTGGAGACTGCGCGCGTACGTACCAGTGACAGGCCACCAATGGTGGTGCTGAGAGAGAAGTCAACGGCGACGCCCTGGATAGGCACGTTGTCGGAGTCGGACACAATAAAGGTGACGACCCCGGTTTCCTGCAGGCCACTGCCGCCGCCGGTGCCGCGCAGGGCGAGTACCGTGGGTTCGGCACTGTCAAAAACGATCGAGGTGGCGCCAGGGGGCGCCACGGTGATGTTGGTGGTGGCCGTGCTGGCAAGGCCCGCGATGCTTGCGGTCACCGTGTCCGTGCCGGAGCAGCCGGCGACCGTGTATTCAACCGTGACTCGACCGTCGGTTGTGGTGGCCGACACCGGCAGTTCCGCCAATCCGGACCGCTCGCAATCACTGCGGAAGCGCACTTCCTGCTCGGTGCTGACTGGCTCCCCGTCACCGTCGACCACAAACACGGTCAGCTCGGCAGAGCCGTTACGCGGCAGGGTGTCACCGCTGATGCCAATAACGCCCGGGCGAAAAACACCGTCGGCGAATGAACCCAGCCGCAGGGCAGCCTGATCTATGGAGAAGTTTAGCGCCTCGGTCACGGTGCCCGCAGGCGCATCCACGCTGACCGTGATGGTGCCCGCGCCGAGTTGGCCGTCACCACTCACCTGCAGCGTGGCGATGCCATCGGCATTGCTTAGCGCCGTGCCCGTATCTGGCGATATCACGCCCAGCGATGTAGTCGCCGAGACCAGTGCTTCCGCCACGGGGACGCCGCGATCATTATTGCGGTTTACGCGGACTTCCAGTGTCGCCGGCGTGGTCGAAGTGACGCTGCTGGTAGGGTTGCCGGCGGCATCGAGCAGGGTCAGGGTGAGAGCATAGGTCACGTCATCCTCGCCGGGCTCGGGCAGGAACCCGCCGCCGCCACCACCGCCGCCACCGCCGCAGGCATACAAACTCATGAGGAGGGCTAGCCCGAGAGTAAACCGGCTGGTGAGAGTGGCAAACCGAGTGATCATTGTCTTCCCCTTAGTGCCCGCGATAGTGAAGAAGGTTTTATTGTGTCCCTCAACCCGCCCCCTGAGGCAGGGGCGATCGAATCAGTGAGTCGAGGTTAGCACGGAAATAAGAGGAAAAGTTCATTAATAACATGATGATAGACACTTTTTGTGATTTTCTACACAAACAAGCCGCCGTATCCTCTATCTTTCACGAGCGTTGACCCCCTTTACCGTCTTTGACAATACTCCAAGCGCGCCCGGCATTTGGCAAGCACTTTCCTGCAGAATCCCTTGACGGGTGGCCTACAGCCAGCCCGCAACATCCAGGATCTTCAGGCCGCCCAGGCCCACCGCAACCGCTACCACCAGGCTTCCCAGCAGGTTGGCAAGCCACCCGTTGGCCTGTGCCCCCAGTAGCGAGCGACTGTTCATCACCAGGAGCAGGAAGACGGCGACCACAGGCAGCAAGAGGCCATTGGCTGCCTGTGCCAGCAAAATCGCGGCGAGCGGTCGTGTGCCCAGCGCCGCGAACAGCGTGCCTGTGGTCAGTACAGAAATCCATATCAGGCGGAAGCCCGGAGCGCTCATGCGGGATTGCCAGCCCATGGCGCCACAAACCGCATAGGAGGCGGCGAGTGGGGCGGTGATCGCGCTGGTCAGGCCGCCTGCGAACAGGCCGGCGGCAAAAATGCTGTTTGCCGCCGGCCCCAGCAAGGGCTCCAGCTGTCGTGCCAGTGAGCCGCCGTCGAATGTCACGCCGGTACCAAAAAAGGCCGTGGCCGCTGTGCTCATGATCGCCAGGGTGATCAGCCCACCGAGACCGATGGACAGGCCACTGTCCACGCGCGATTCGTGAACTGCCCGCTCCAGACTGATGTTCGCCGGCCACTTTTCCCGCACGGCATTGGCATGCAGGAACAGGTTGTAGGGCACTACGGTTGTGCCAATCAGCGCGATGGCGACCATGACCGACCCCTCGGGCAGCGTCGGGCGCAGCAGACCGTGAAGAATATCGGCCGGGGAGGGGCTCACCACGATAGCGGCCAGCATGAACACAACGCTCATTACCAGCACGAGCAGGATCAGCACGGCTTCCAGCACCGCATAGCGGCCACTGGCCAGCAGGCCGGCAGCGACCAGCCCAATGACCACGGACCAAAAAGCGGTGCCGAGACCGGATACCGTGTTCAGCGCCAGAGCCGCACCCGCAATATTGCCTGCCTCGTAGGCCGCGTTGCCAATGCCAATGGCGACCACTACGAGGATAACCGCGAGTTTGCCCAGCAGTGGGCTGGTGAAGTGAGCACGCATCGCTTCTGCCAGGCCAGCGCGTGTCGCGAGCCCCAGGCGGGCACTCATTTCCTGCAGGATATACGTGGCGAACACGGAGAACAGCAAAGCCCAGAGCAGAGCGAAGCCATAGTGTGCGCCGGCAGAGCTCGCGGTGGTTATGGTGCCGGGGCCGATGAAAGCTGCTGTAACCAGCAACCCGGGACCAAAGCGGAAGCGCTGTTTACTGGATGTCATCACGTGGTGCTCCCGCGTTGCCTCAACGGCCATGTTAGCAGCCTTGTGCTAGGTTGTCGGTGCGTGCGGCTGCTACCATGCCGGCCATGGCCACGTTGACTGCTGCTGCCCCATCACTGTGCGTTTCTGTGGTTGTCTACCACAGCGACCTCGCGCGCCTGGAAGAGACCCTGTCTGCGCTGCTGGTGGCGGTGCAGAAGGCGCGTGAAGCCGCCGCGCTCACAACAGTTGCTGTGCTCATCGTGGATAATTCGGTGTGCAGGGTTTACCACCAGGCGCTGCACGATACCATTGGTCAGCTGCCCTGGGAGCGCACCGAGGTGGTGTGCCGCGTACTACAGGCGGCGGCAAATCTCGGTTACGGCGCCGGCCACAATATGGCCCTGGAACAAGGTGCTTCTGACTGCCATCTGGTGCTGAACCCGGATATTGTCACAGACTCCCGTGCTCTGGCTGTCGGCTTGAGGTATCTGCGCGAGCACCCGCAGGTGGTGCTCGTTTGCCCCCGGGGGGAGCTGGCAGATGGCAGCCCGGCGTATCTCAGCAAGCGTATGCCCTCAGTGCTGGTGCTGGCGTTGCGCGCCTTTGCGCCCCCGTGGTTACAGGCCCGCTTCGCGGCGCGCCTTGCCGCCTACGCCATGCACGACGTACACGCTGCCGGGAGGCCTTCTGCCGTGCCACTGGCAAGCGGCTGCTTCATGCTGGTGCGAGGGGCTGTGTTGCGCCGTGTGGGCGGTTTTGATCCGGCATTTTTCCTGTATTTTGAAGACTATGATCTGTCCTTGCGCCTGGCTGGCCTGGGTGACCTGCACTACCTGCCCGAGATGCGTGTGCGCCATTACGGCGGGGAAACGGCACGCAAGGGCCTGCGGCATGTTGCCTGTTTTCTGCGAGCGGGCTTGCGTTTCTTCCACCGTTACGGGTGGCGCTGGCTGTAGCGCCCTGCGAAAACTGCTAGACTGCCGGCTCGTTGAAACGTGAAGCGACCATGGCAACCCCACGAGATTTGCACAAGCTGGCGTGCCTGGAGCCCCTGGGGTTGCAGCTGCTGGTGGCCCGCAGGGTCTTGCCCGGTGCGGCGCCGAGTGCGCCGCGTGTTCCGGTTGTATGGCGGTCTGAAGCTGCCGCACCGGCCCTGGCGGACGCGCCGGTCGCTACCGAGGCGGTATCGACAACCGATCCGGCGGCGGCCTCACCCTCCTTCGCACCGTCGGCGCCAGCCAAGCGCGCGCCAACAGCCGTCCCGGCACCCACCCCCAGGTCTGTTGCTGCACCCGCGGTCACGTTTAGCGTGGTGGCAATCGTCGCCGGAGGCTGCCTCTGGTTGCAGCCTGTGAAAGGCCCGGAATTGCCGGCAGAGCAGCTGCAGTTGATTCGCGCCATGGCGTTTGCCCACACCATGCGTCGCGGCGGTGAGCGGGAGGCTGCGCCGGTGGCTACGCGGTTCGATTGGCCCCTGCATACGAACCGGCAGCTCGATCTGGGCGAGGAGGCCGCGGCCGCAGCGCTCACCGGTTTTGTGCTGCGGCAGTTGCGCGATAAAGGCTGCCATTGTCTCGTGTTGCTGGGTGCGCATGCTGGCCAGTACCTGCTGCAGCCAGAGCTCGACACGGTGCCTACCGTGCGTTTGCCGGATAGTGCCGAGATGATTGCCGAGCCCGCATTGAAGCGCGATGCCTGGCTGGCGCTGGCGGCGCTGGAATTCTAACCGTGTCTCCGGTTATCAGGCCCGCGTTGCCTGAAGATATCCCCAGTATGGCTTCACTGGATGCGCAGGCATCGGCCTGGCCATGGCGGGAATCACAGTACGTTCGTTGCTGCGCGGTGGCCGAAGATGCCTCGGAGCGCGCGCTGTTGCTGGAGGTGAATGGCGCCCTGCAGGGGTTTGTGGTGTACGCGCGCGAGTTTGATGACGGCAGTATCTACAATATCGTGGTTGCCAGCTCCGCGCGACGCCAGGGGTTCGGAGAGAGCCTGTTGCAGTCGGCGGTTGATGCCATGCTCGCAACCGGAGCGCGGCGCTGTGTGCTTGAGGTGCGCAAGTCCAATCTGCCCGCCCGCCGCCTGTACGAGCAGATGGGGTTTCACGTGGACGGTTTGCGGCGCAACTATTATCCGCTGCCCCCTGGGCGTGAAGATGCGGTACTGATGTCACTGGATCTGTGAGAGAACAATGAACATAGTGGAAACCGAGTGGTGGACGATGGCGCTGGCGCCTGAATGGTGGGCCGATGTCGAGGAGGACGGCACCGTACTCATCGCCGACGAAGACGATGTGGGCTGCCTCGAGATGACCACGCTGCACAAGACAGACGGTGACCTCGGGCAGGCAGAGCTCCGGCAGATTGCTGCGGCGGAGTCGCCTGCGGCATCAGGTTGGCAGGCGGTCACCTGTGGTGACTTTGCCGGCTGGTCGACCCGTTTCATCGAGGAAGATGCGGCGGTACGCGAATGGTATCTTGCCGCGCACGGCCTGTTGCTGTTTGTCAGCTACAGCTGCGACAGCGACAACCGTGGCATGGACGATGCCGCCGTCGACGCACTATTGGACACCCTGGCGCTGAGCGAGGCAGCCCCGGGCTGAGCGTCAGCTGATGGTGCCGGTTACACGCACCCGCTTGGCGCCTTTCACCGGCCTGGCTTTCAGCGCGTCCTGGCGGCGTTTTATGTGGCTGTCGATAAGATTTTTGCCGGCGATCATCAGCCCGGTGAAAATAAACGCACCGGGAGGCAGAATGGCCAGCAGGAAAGGCTGGTAGTCATCGATCAATACCAGTTTCCAGCTCGCCGCCGAGGCGCCAAACAGCAGCTGCATATCGGCAAACAGGGCCCCCGTTCCCAGCACCTCGCGCACGGCGCCCAGTATCACCAGCACCACGCCAAAGCCCAGCCCCATGATCAGGCCATCGTAGAGCGCCGGCGCCACCGCATGCTTGCTGGCAAAGGCGTCGGCGCGCCCCAGAATGACGCAGTTGGTGGTGATAAGCGGCAGGAAAATCCCCAGAATCTGGTAGAGGTCGAAGGCGAAGGCCTGCATCAGCAACTCGGTGCAGGTGACCGCAGAGGCGATGATCATAACGAACACCGGCAGGCGCACGGCATCCGATACCACGTTGCGGATGACGGAGACCGCTGTGTTGGAACAGGCCAGGACCAGTGTGGTGGCGGCGGCCAGGCCCAGTGCATTGACCACATTGCCGGTGACCGCGAGCAAGGGGCAGAGGCCGAGCAGCTGCACAATCGCCGGGTTGTTTTTCCACAAACCGTTCAGGGTCAGTTCGCTGTAGGCAGGTGTGCTCATGCGGTAGGCTCCTTCTGCGTTGCATCGGGTTTGCCAAACAGGCTGGCGTGCTCGCGCTGAACGAACTGCAGGGCCCTTTGTACCGCCGCGACGACGGCACGCGGGGTGATCGTGGCGCCGGTGAACTGGTCAAACGCGCCGCCATCCTTGCGCACGCCCCATTGGGCGGGTGGCGGGTTGGTCAGGGATTTGCCGTTGAAATCGAGAATCCACTGCGATTTGCGCAGGTCGACTTTGTCGCCCAGGCCGGGGGTTTCCCGGTGTTTTACGGCGCGTACGCCGGCCACGGTGCCGTCCGCATTGACGCCGACGATCAACTCGATGTCGCCGCTGTACCCGTCTCGCGCCACCACCGGTACTATCACGGCGACAGCATCGCCGCTCTGGCGTGCAATGTACAAGGGGCGGGCTTCGCGCAGCCCAAGGTCGTTGCCCCCCGGCTGCAGTGTGCGGGTGTCGTCCAGCATGCTGTTGTCGTGGCGCTCGCGGGGCACGATTTCAAGCAGCGCCTGTTCTTCCGCGTGGCGCTGCTCTAGGGCAATGGTGTCCCGCGTGGCGAGCCAGGTGCCGCCAATCAGCAATGCTGTGCACAAAGCGAAGAGCGCCAGCAGTGCGCTGTTGCGGGTAATCGATTGCCCCAGGAGTTGCATCAGCCGTTGCCTCCAGACTTGCCGTGGCCATAGACGCGTGGCTGGGTGTAGTGGTCGATGAAGGGTGCGGCAAAGTTGGCGATGAGTACCGCAAAAGCCACGGCATCGGGGTAATTGCCCCAGACGCGAATCAGATACACCAGCACGCCGATAAGCGCACCGAAAACCAGCCTGCCCCGCACCGAGACGGCGGAGGAGACTGGGTCGGTAACGATGAAGAAGGCGCCGAACATGGTGGCGCCGCTGAGCAGGTGGAACAGGGGTGACCCGCCACTGCTGGAGCTGCCACCGGCGTAGAAAAGCGCTGACATCAGCGTGAGGCTGGCTAGCATGGCTACCGGGGCATGCCAGGTGAATATGCGCCGGTACAACAGCCACAGTCCACCGGCCAGAAAGGCGAGGTTGACCCATTCCCAGCCAATACCCGCCCAGCGCCCGAACTGTGGTGTCTGGGCCCACAGGTCCTCCATGAGCAGTCCCTGGTTCTGGCGCAGTATATCGAGCGGTGTCGCCATGGTGACGCCATCGAACTGCGCGGGCAGGAAGCAGGCTTGTAGGGCCTCCCAGAGATTGGGTATGTCCGCGAGGCCACGCGGTGGCGCCCACGCCGTCATTTGCACAGGAAACGAAATCAGCAGCACGACGTAGCCCACCATGGCGGGGTTGAAAGGGTTATAGCCCAGCCCGCCGTAGAGTTGCTTGGCCATCAGAATGGCTGCCGCCACACCCACGGCGATCAGCCACCAGGGGGCATAGGGTGGCAGGGCGATGCCCAGCAATACGCAGGTCACCAGGGCGCTGCAGTCTTTGATGTAGAAGGTCAGGGAGCGCCCGCGAAGGAACAGCGCCAGGGATTCAAAGGCGATGCCGACCAGGCACGCCCAGGCTACATTGATCAGGGTGCCAAAACCAAAGAACAGGGTGAGCATAAACACACCAGGCACCGTGGCCAGCAGCACCTGGCGCATCACCATACCTGTGCTGTAGCTGCCGTGGGCATGCGGCGAACTGACGCGCATCAGTGCCATCAGGTCGCTCCCGATTCCGTTGTGGCTGACTCGGCCTCAGCCAGTTTGCCTTTCAGGCGCTCCACCGAGGCCTCCAGGGCGCTGACGATTTTGGCGTCCTCGCCAGACGCAACGCTCTGCGCCAGGCGTTGTTCGGCTTTCGCCAGTTTCTGCCGCAACGCAGTCTCGGGAGAAACGCTGGCTGCGACGGGCTGGCCGTCCTGCTGTGCGGCCTTCTTGGCCTTGGCGCGCTCGATGGCGGCCTGGATCGGGTCCTCCGCGTCACCCTGCGCGGCCAGTTCGGCGCGCTTCTCCGCGGCCGCTTTGCGCGCAGCACGTTTGGCTTCGCGTTCTTCTTCTTCCTGTGCCAGCCTGACCTGGCGTGCCTCGAACCGCTGTCGCGCCTGCTCCGATTTGGCGTGCTCGCGGCGCTGTTCCAGAATGTCGGCCTTTGAGGCGCGGTAATACTGCACCAGTGGGATGTGGCTGGGACAGACCCACGAGCAGGCCCCGCACTCAATGCAGTCGAACAGCTTGTGTTGCTCCAGCTTTTCGAATTCCTTGCCCTGGGCAAACCAGAACAGTTGCTGGGGCAGCAGGCTTGCCGGGCAGGCCTCGGCGCAGAGGCCGCAGCGGATGCAGGGCTGCGCGGGCGGTGGTGGCGGTAGCTCGGCGGCGGTGGGTGCCAGAATGCAGTTGGTGGTCTTGACGATAGGTGCCTGCGCGGTGGTGACGGTGAAACCCATCATCGGCCCGCCCATTATCAGGCGCTCGCAGCGCTCGGGGTGCAGGCCGGCAAGCTCCAGCAGGTACTGCATGGGCGTGCCCAACAGCACCTCGAAGTTCTGCGGAGCCTCCACCGCGTCGCCGGTCACCGTGGTGATGCGCGAAAGCAACGGTCGTCCATGGCAGATGGCATCGCGCACGGCCACGGCGGTGCCCACGTTCTGGCAGACAATGCCGATGTCTCCCGGCAAGCCGCCGCTGGGCACCTGCTGCCCGGTGAGAATCTCGATGAGCTGCTTCTCTCCGCCCGAGGGGTATTTGGTCGGGAAGGTCACTACCTCAATGGTACTGCCAGCGGTCGCCGCGCGCAGGGCAGCAATGGCTTCGGGTTTATTGTCTTCCAGCCCCAGCAGGACCTCTTGCGGCTGCAGGATATGCTGCAGGATGGCAATGCCCTCGACGATATCGGTGGCCCGTTCGCGCATCAGGCTGTCGTCGGCGGTGATGTAGGGTTCACACTCCGTGCCGTTGATGATCAGGGTCTTGACGGCTCGCCCGGGCTTGCCGGCGAGCTTCACGGCGGTGGGGAAACCCGCCCCACCCATGCCCGCTATGCCCCCAGCGCGGATCAACTCCAGCAGCTCGGTGGCTTCGCAATCGCGGTAGTTAGCTACACCCTGCAGTGGCGCCCAGCGGTCTTCCTGATCGCAGTCGATGACGATGCAGGGTGCAGGGAAGCCGGAGGGGTGGGGTATGGGCCGGTCTTCAATGGCGCTGACCATGCCTGAAGTCGGCGCGTGTAGCGGTACGCTGACATGTCCACCAGGCTCGGCAATCAACTGCCCTTTCAGTACCTGCTCGCCAACCGCGACGACCGGCCGCGCCGGCGCGCCAATGTGCTGCGACAGAGGCAGAATCAATTGTGGCGGTATACCCGCGTTGCGAATGGGCTGCTGCAGCGACTGATGCTTGTTCTCGGCGGGGTGAATGCCGCC
>TARA_R110001599_G_scaffold86043_1_pt1 | contig 25623 bp, 17 predicted proteins | sample TARA_R110001599 | Tara Oceans TARA_R110001599 (sample SAMEA4398360) | marine metagenome | biome: Polar Biome; feature: [MES] marine water layer (ENVO:01000295) within the mesopelagic zone...; material: water (ENVO:00002006), including particulate matter (ENVO:01000060) such as......
CACGACCTGGAGATTATTCCAGTGCTCAATAAAATAGATTTACCAGGCGCCATGCCTGAAGAAATGACGGATCAGGTGGTAGAGCTTATCGGCTGCGATCCCGAAGACGTCATCAGAGCAAGTGGAAAAGAAGGCTTGGGTATCGAAGATATTTTAACGGCCATTATCGAAAAAATTCCAGCCCCAAAAGGCGACCCGAAAGAGCCTTTGAGAGCGATGATCTTCGATTCAGTTTTCAACTCTTTTAGAGGGATCGAAGTAATTTTCCGTGTTTTTGACGGTACCATCAAAAAGGGAGATAAGATTAAATTCGTGAATACGGATAAGATCTATAATGCCGATGAAATTGGTGTGCTCAAGCTGAAACAACAGCCAGAAAAAGAAATTAGTGCAGGAAATGTGGGCTACCTCATTTCAGGTATTAAAGTGGCCAAGGAAGTGAAAGTGGGTGATACCATCACACATCCAGATCGACCAACCACCAAAATTATTAAAGGCTTTGAGGATGTGAAGCCAATGGTTTTCGCAGGTATTTACCCTGTAGAAACTTCTGAATTCGAAGAATTGAGGGCTTCCATGGAAAAGCTTCAATTGAATGACGCTTCCTTGGTTTGGGAACCTGAAACTTCTGCCGCTTTAGGCTTTGGCTTCCGTTGTGGTTTCTTGGGAATGCTCCATTTAGAGATTATTCAGGAAAGATTAGAGCGTGAATTTGACATGACGGTAATCACTACCGTTCCTTCAGTTCAGTTTCACGCAGTAAGAACAGATGGATCCATTCTTAAAATTAATGCGCCTTCTGAAATGCCTGATGCGTCTTCCATTTCTCATTTGGAAGAGCCATTTATTCGTGCTCAAATCATTTCTAAGTCTGAGTATGTAGGTGGAATCATAAGTTTATGTATGGACAAAAGAGGCTTGATTAAAAATCAGGTGTACCTCACCAGCGATAGGGTTGAATTGAGTTTTGAAATGCCTTTGGCTGAAATTGTTTTCGATTTCTTCGATAAGCTCAAGACAATTTCCCGTGGTTACGCATCGCTTGATTATGAGTTGATTGGTTTCCGCCAGTCTACCATGGTGAAGCTGGATATTATGCTCAACGGAGAAAAAGTAGATGCGCTTTCGGCCATTGTACATAAGGATAAAGCCTATGATTGGGGAAAAAGACTCTGTGAGAAATTGCAGGAGTTGATTCCACGCCAAATGTTTGAGATTGCCATTCAGGCCTCCATTGGTACCAAGATTATTGCAAGAGAATCCGTGAAGGCTTTGCGTAAAAACGTATTGGCGAAATGTTATGGTGGTGATATTTCCAGAAAGCGTAAGCTCTTGGAGAAACAGAAAAAAGGTAAGAAAAGAATGCGCCAGGTAGGTAATGTGGAAATTCCGCAAGAAGCCTTTATGGCGGTGCTTAAGTTAGATTAGTAGTGCTTAAATTAATAGTGCTTAGTTGTTAGTTGATAGTGCTCGGTGCTCAGTTATGGGGAATGAGAACAGACAATATTATGATTTAGATGTTTGGAAAGAAGCTCGAAAGCTTGTTTCTGTTATCTATGATTTGTCTAGGCTATTTCCTGATGAAGAAAAGTATGCACTGACTTCGCAAATAAGAAGAGCAGCAATATCAGTTCCTTCTAATATTGCCGAAGGGATTGGAAGGCAACATACAACCGAGCGAATTCAATATATGTATATTTCTCGTGGCTCATTATATGAGATAGAAACGCAATTGTTTCTGGCACTAGATCAAAATTATATTGTTCAACAAGATTTGGATACATTGATAACTCAAATCACAAGTTGTAAGAAGCTTATACAAGGCTACATTAATTATTTGAAGAAGTAAACCGTGCACTGAGCACAAAAAACCATTTACCAGATGCAATTATTGGATGGAAAAGGGACGGCTCAATCCATAAAAGATGAGTTGAAAGAAAAAGTAGCACAGATTAAGGCTGAAGGAGGTAAAGTCCCTCATTTGGCTGCTGTTTTGGTGGGTAATGATGGCGCAAGCCAAACTTACGTAAACGCCAAAGTAAAAGCCTGCGAGCAAATCGGCTTTGGCTCTACTTTGATTCACCTGTCTGAAGAAACTTCTGAAGCTGAGGTTTTGGCTACCGTCAAAAAATTGAATGATGATCCTGAAATTGATGGCTTTATCGTTCAGGTGCCGCTTCCGAAACAAATTGATGAGCAAAAAGTAGTGGAGGCCATTCTACCGCATAAGGATGTGGACGGGTTCCACCCAGTGAATTTGGGTAAAATGCTTTTGGGTATACCAACACTTCTACCCGCCACACCAAAAGGAATGATGCTTTTGCTAGAGCGCAACGGCATTGAGACTTCAGGAAAACAATGTGTGGTAATTGGGCGAAGCAACACGGTGGGTACGCCTATCAGTGTGCTGATGTCTAGAAACGGCAACCCCGGAAATGCTACGGTAACCCTTTGCCACAGCCGAACCAAAAACTTAGCTGAAATAACAAAACAAGCCGATATCCTGATCGTTGCCATTGGTAAGGAAGGTTTTGTTTCTGCTGATATGGTAAAAGAAGGAGCAACCGTAATCGATGTTGGAATTCATAGAGTACCATCTGATCAAACCAAGTCGGGCTTTAAGTTGAAAGGCGATGTAAAGTTTGATGAAGTAGCACCAAAGTGTGAGTTCATTACACCAGTGCCCGGTGGCGTTGGACCAATGACCATCGCGTCATTACTTTGGAACACTTACCTTACTTCTCAAAAATTAGTTTAACCGCCTCGAAGTCATCCTGTCCCGAGTGTTCGGGATCAGACCCTGTTCAATAGGCTGCAGTTTCAACTCCTGCTTTAAAAAATTGAAATGTCAAAAACAAAGGAAATCATACAGCTTCCTATCATGGAAGCCTTTTACACCATTCAGGGAGAAGGTCATTTCTCCGGAAATTCAGCATATTTTATTCGATTGGGCGGCTGCGATGTCGGTTGCGTTTGGTGCGATGTGAAAGATTCTTGGGACGCCAGCCAATGGCCAAAAGAATCTGTGGAGGAAATCGTTGCTAAAGCTTCGGCACACCCTGGTCGTTTGGCCGTGGTGACGGGCGGAGAGCCTTTGATGTACGACATGACTGACCTGACGGATCAACTTCATGCAGCAGGTTTTCAAACGAATATTGAAACTTCTGGTGCGCATCCACTTTCAGGCAATTGGGATTGGTTGTGTTTTTCTCCCAAGAAATTTAAAGCCCCAAAAGAAGAGTTTTATGCGGAAGCCGATGAGCTCAAAGTCATTATTTACAATAAAAGCGACTTTAAGTGGGCGGAAGGCCACGCTGCGAAAATGAACAAGGACTGTTTATTGTACATGCAGCCAGAGTGGGATCAGTCGGAGAAAATGCTGCCCGAAATAATTGAGTACGTAAAAAATAACCCCAAGTGGAAAATATCTTTACAGACTCATAAGTTTATGAATATACCGTAGTTTAGCTATTTGAGGTTTTTCATTATCATATCCCTTCTATTTTGTGTTCTTCTGGCCAACGGCCAAGAAGAGGATAAACTTCATACCCGAAATAAAAAAGCCATTGAGCTGTATAAAGAGGCGCAATCGCTTGATCACGTTGGCAATTACTACAAGTCATACAACCTTTTGCTCGAAGCCTTAAAGCGCGATGATAGTTTTGATGAAGCCGTCTTGCTTACGCATCAGATCTTGATCAAGAGGGGAGAGCTTGAAAAAGCGCTTAAACTTTACGATGAATTTGTAGAGGGTGTGGATCAACAATTCAAAAATAGAATGCTGGTCGATGCCGCTTATGCCTTGTTTTCTGAAGGGAAATACGAGCAAGCCAAAGGCCTGAAAGATCAGATTGAGGGCAGAGTGGAGGGCTTAGATGATGCACTTTTTGAAATCGTTACTTCCTCCATTGATTATGCCATTCAAGGGAGCACCAATCCGCGAAACATCGATTTTGAAAAGCTTTCAGCACCTATTAATAATCAACCGCAACAATACTTCCCTTCCATTACGGCTTCTGGTCTTTTGGTATATACAGTGCGCGATAATTACGGCAGAGGCGATGAAAACCTTTTCTTTAGCCAGAAGGATGGCGATGCATGGAGCCAACCGCTGGAGATTTCAAAGAAAATTAACTCTGAAAGAAACGAAGGGACTGCATCCATTTCGGCAGACGGAAACACTTTGGTGTACACCGCTTGCAATGCGCCAGACGGCCTTGGAAGTTGCGATTTGTACATCAGTTATAGAGAAGGGAATGATTGGTCGAAGCCCAGAAATCTAGGGAAGACGGTGAATACACTTCATTGGGAGTCGCAGCCATCGCTTTCTCAAGATGGGCGTGAGCTCTACTTTGTCAGCGCTCGACCCAATGGAGAAGGCGGACAAGACATTTGGAAGTCGACCAAACAGAATGGGAAATGGATGGAGGCCGTGAACTTAGGGCCAAGCATCAACACGCGCTTCGATGATTGCTCTCCTTATATTCACCCCAATGGTGTCAATTTGTTTTTTGCTTCGCGGGGAAGATTGGGTTTTGGAGGCTATGATCTATACGGAACAGAACAGGTCGGTCAGGGCGAATGGTCTGAACCAAAGAACTTGGGTTATCCCATCAACAACCATAGAAATCAGGTGGGCTATACCATCAGCATTGATGGCTGGGCCTATTACAGCGACAACCTTTTCGATGGTACTTCGAGCTTGTACCGGTTTAAATTACCAGATGATTTAATCCCCAAACAACTGGTGGATTACAAACGAGGAATAGTGCTCAGCGCTGCCGATAGCACTCCGCTTTTCTCTGAAATCTATGTGGCCGATATCGCCAAAGATTCCATCCGATCACGTACCTATTCCGACTTTGAAAGTGGCCGCTTTAATTTGGTTTTACCCCAAGTGGAAGATGCCAATCTGTATGTGAAAAAGAGAGGTTACCTGCTGTATAAAGAAGAAGTTGATGTGCTATGGGAAAGCGGGGATGAAGCCGCAATCTATCTTCGACCTATGAAAAAAGGGGAGAAGGTAATTCTAAACGATATTTTGTTCGAACTGAACAGCGCTGAACTCAGCACAAAGGCTACCAAGGAACTGGATATCGTAGTAGATTTCATCAGGGATAACCCTGAAATTATAGTAGAAATTGGTGGCCATACCGACACTTCTGGTGAGGAGGGCTATAACATGAATTTATCTACCGAAAGGGCCAAATCGGTATTGAACTACTTTATTAAAAAGGGTTTGCCGAAGGAAGCCTTTGTCTATAAGGGTTATGGAGAAAGCAAACCCATTGAAGCGGGAATTTCTCCCAAAAACCGTAGAATCGAAATCTCGATTCTCGAGATTAAATAAAGCCTTTGGCTAAAGTTATTTGTTCTGAAATAAGTCAGCCGCTACTTGTTTCGAAGCTTTCAACTTATCATTAACTTTGAACATGCAAGAATTGAAAATCGGAATCATTAAAGAAGGTAAAGTGCCAGTAGACAGGCGCGTACCGGTTACCCCAACTCAAGTTGAAACGCTATTGAATACTTATGATAATGTGACTGTACATTGTCAGCGAAGCGATATTCGTTGTTTCGAAGATTCGGAATATCAACAAGCGGGAGCCATTATGGTGGACGATGTATCTGATTGCGATGTTATTTTGGGCGTGAAAGAAGTGCCTGTTGAAATGCTGGCCGATGGGAAAACCCATTTCTTTTTCTCGCATACCATGAAAAAGCAAGAATACAACCGAGGCTTGCTTCAAACCATTCTTGAAAAACAAATCCGACTGATTGACTGGGAATGTCTGACCAATCTGCAACATCAAAGGTTAATCGCTTTTGGTCGCTATGCGGGAATTGTTGGTGCCTATAATGGAATTCTGACTTACGGAAAACGATATAACCTTTTTCACCTGCGCCCTGCTAATGAGTGCTTCGATATGGAAGACATGCAGAAGGAATATGCCAAGGTGAAACTGCCTGCCATAAAAATTATACTTACGGGTGGTGGTCGCGTATCGAAAGGTGCTATGGAGGTGCTTACTGGGATGAAAATCAGAAAGGTGAGTCCTGTTGAATTTCTAAGCGAATATTTCAACGAGCCTGTATATACCCAACTCAATACCAGAGATTATAACCAGCGCATTGATGGCGGTTCTTTCAGTAGAGATGAGTTTTATCAGAATCCAGGAAATTACGAGTCGAGCTTTGGCCAATATGCTAGAAAGGCCGATGTGCTGATTGCTGGAGCTTTTTGGGACCCAAAAGCCCCTACGCTTTTTACTAAGGAAGATGCCAACAGAAGTGAATTCATGATTCGTGTAATTGCAGACATTACCTGTGATATCGAAGGTTCAATTCCTTCTACAATTCGACCAAGTACGATTGATGAACCCGTTTATGATTATAACCCGAGCGACAACAAGGAAGAACCAGCCTTTGCCGATGAGGGAAATATTACCGTGATGGCGGTAGATAATTTGCCTTGCGAATTGCCTAGAAATGCTTCTGAAGATTTTGGGAAGGAATTCCTTAGACACATTTTGCCCAACCTTGTGGGTGACGACAAAGATCAAATTATTGGAAGGGCCACCATTTGCCAAAACGGTAAACTGATGCCCGATTACGCTTACCTCCAAGATTTTGTAGATGGACATTAATCATTACCTAGAGCACACTAACCTTAAGCCAACAGTTACCGCAAACGACATTGATCGTTTGGTGGCTGAGGCCGCAGCACATCAGTTGTTTGGGATTTGTGTTCCTCCGTTTTGGGTGAAAAAAGCAGCTAGAGAAATTGGTGCTGCCGACATTCAGTTGGTGACGGTGATTGGTTTTCCTTTGGGTTACCAAATGACAGAAGCCAAAGTAACCGAGATTGAAAAGGCCATTGAAAACGGTGCCAATGAGCTGGATATCGTCATGAACATTTCAGCCTTCAAAACAGGTTTGCCTTGGACGAAAATAGAACTGGCCAAGTGTTCTAAAATCATCCATGAGGCCGATTGCTTGATGAAGGTGATTATTGAAACGGCTTACTTGACTGATGAAGAAATTGTATTGGCCTCTAAACTCTGTGCCGATGCTGGAACCGACTTTGTAAAAACCTCTACTGGTTTTGCTGGAGCGGGTGCAACAGTAGAGCACATAGAACTGATGCGTAAAAGTTTGCCTTCGAACGTAGGCTTAAAAGCTTCTGGAGGCATTAAAACCTTGGCGGACGCTCAAGCGCTCATTAATGTCGGAGCCGATAGATTAGGCGTTTCCTCCGCAGTTTCCATTATGGAAGAATACTATGCAAGCCAAAAGAATTAAGGTAACAGGGAAAGTTCAAGGTGTCTATTTTCGAGCTTCAACTCAAGAGCAAGCAAAGCGGCTTGGTATTAAAGGTTGGTGTAAGAATGAACCAGACGGATCTGTATTAATTATTGCTGAGGGTTCCGATGGAAACTTAAATACTTTGGTGAACTGGTGCCATCATGGACCATCCAATGCCAGTGTTGAAAAGGTGCTTGTGGAAAGTATTGAAGCGAGTGGGTTTGAGGGCTTTGAAATAAAGCGGTAAACCTTCTCCGCGCACTGGTCGTGGCGTCTCGCTGCGACTCTTTGAAAATTCTGTTTTTTTAAATTGCAACGTTTGGCTATTTGCAGTGGCTGGCTTTTGAAAACGTATTTGTCCACCGTGACCAAACGTAATAGCGAAGATAAAACTTTATACTTACACATCTCCCAGCCATTGCAAATAGCTGCTGTTGGTGGCTGTGTGGCCTTCTCTTCCTTAATTCGACAGCCCAAATCACTTATATTCAAAAGTCATGGTAAGAAATATTTCATCTTTGTAATAGTCATTTATCTTGATTAGTCGGTTTGCGTTATTGTACTCAAATGTTCGTCTGTCACCACCCGCGTAATCGCCTCCCTCACCGTAACCATCATAACCAGTCTGGAAAATTCTTTGGTCAATAATTTTCCCCTTTTCGTTGAAAGCATTTTTTATTTGAAATAGTAATTGTCCGCTAAGATTGTAGGTCGCTATAAAAGTCAGTTTACCACCTTTATTAAAGGTCTCCTTGCCCTTTCCTGATAGTTGTCCCTTATTATAATATTCAATTAATACAGTGTCACCCACATACTTGAAGAGTTTGTATTTTGTTACCTGTTTTTTTGCGTCAGGTCTGTCAACAATCTCTGTTGTTGAATTTGGTTTAAAGCCAAGAATAAAATCCCCCTTGTCTGGAAAGTCCACTAGTTCCTCTCTTACAATTTTTCCTTTACTGTCATAATAGAAAGTGATTACTATGTCAGTTGATAAGTCCTCTCCATTTAACCAAGTTATTGTCTTAAGTTTTTTGTTCATATCATAAGTATACCTTACTTCTTTGGTAAGTAAAGTACTGTCCCAAACCATGCCATAGTCATTTTCATACGTTGCAGAGTCTTCGATGTCGATTGTGCTTCTATACGAAGTCCAGCCCTTATACTTGTTTACAGTTCCGTTGGAATTCCAGAAGAACTTGTTCATACCCCATTTTCTGTTTTTGTCGATATTGTTTTGTTCGATATTAAATCCATTAGAATCAAAAATGAATGTCTCGGTATGTTCTTGCTTTAAAACTGGCACACATGTTTGGCAGTCAGTTTTTACAAATACCATTTTAACTCCAGGAGTCCTGTCGAAATTGCGAGGATAGAAATTATCATGTCCAGCTAGTTGATAAAAGTTGTCATCCTGTGCCTTTGAATGAAGGGTGATTGCCATTAGGAAAATTAGTCCAAGAAGTCTCATGTCATACTTAATTCTCACATCTCTTAAAAGTCACATTGGGGTTAGTCAAAATTGTCCGGCCACATTGCCACCAACGTTATGTAACGCGCACTTTTGTGCACGATATATTTCTAATAGTTTATTAAAAGTGCACGTTAGCGACCAAATAGGGTGTGCTATACGCAGCTTTAAAACAAGTTATAAGTTTAGCTAAATTAATTTTAGAACAGTAACATTCGTTGGCTATTTAGTATTTAACAACTAAGAAAGCTCAAACGAGTAAGCCAGCCAATCGGAGCGTCATTGCGAGAAATAAGTGTTGCGTTAGCAAGGCTTATGACGAAGCAATCTTAGGTGTTTGTTAATTGAGCGGTGAGATTGCTTCACGTCAGTATTGTCTCTTCGAAAAACTACAGCAGGTTCGCAATGACGGTAAAATCAGGCTTTCACAGCAATTTTTAGCTATTTAGCTAAGGTCGTGATGTCTCGGCTGCGACTCTTGAAATTCAAAGCCCTAAGGCTACTAAGGCTACTAAAGGCTTAGGATAGTGTCAGTTACGGTAGTGGGCAAGTGAGTGGCAGGTAGTAAGCTTAGAAGCTTCGGCTCCACCATGAGCCGCATTTCTTATAGGTGTTGTTGTGTGCAGTTTGTTTGATTTTTCTTCAATTAGTTACTCTTGATTATTTCATAATCATTTTTGAACATGTTTAAAACCTCTGAAGGTGGATTCGTATCTTCTTTTTTAATTCCACAATCAGCCAATATGCTCGGTAGATGAAGTGCCTTTTTATCTTTCCAAAAAGCAAATTTTGTGTATCCGATTGCACATATTTCGTTGTTCTGTTTAAAAACCTGGCTGTGATATCCCCATTTGTCGTCCCATCCTTCTAAGACAATTGTTACCTTAAATTTCGCCCATCTCTTAAGGGGTTTTTTGTAAATAATCTTTTGTGAGCCGAGAACCGGAAAAATTCCTTTTTTAAATGTGTTTTCATAAAGATTTGATCTGAACATGACCTCAAACCTTATAAAGTCCATGTAATAGAAATATTTGGAATTAGCCATGTATCTTAAGGAATCACAGTCTAAAATACGGACTCTCCTTGTTCGTGTTAATTCGGAATCTAAATCGATTTTTGTCCAAAAAAATTTTGAACCTACATAGATATAAATCAGATTCAACCAGTAGTATAGCATATTAAATATTTTGGTTAATTAAGTCAGCGTAGGTTATCATGTATACGCCAAGTTCGTGGTGTTTATAACTCATGTAATTTATAAAAACTTCCTTATAGCATGTAGATAATAGTGGCTTATGACGAAGCAATCTTAAGTGTCGGTTAATTGAGCTGTGAGATTGCTTCACGTTAGTATCGTCACTTCGAAAAACTACAGCAGGTTCGCAATGACGGTGAAATTAGGCTTCCGCTGAGAGCACTTGTGAAAGGAAGTGGTTTAGATCAGTGAATTAAAGCGATAAGGTTATGCGCTTTTGCTGATGTATTTCTGAATGCCTTTGTATTTGTAAATCTTAAGGCCGAAATGCTCAAAAGTACAAACCTTCATTCTGTTTTGTGCCAGCTCTAGCCTTTTGTCGGGGCAATGAAAAACAGTGAGTTCGAGGCCTGCTAGAATAAAGCTTTTCTTTTGGCAAAGCTCCAATACATAAGCATGAAAACCCTCTTTCCAATCGGCCATGTATTTTTCGTAATGGCTTCTCCCGTCAAACAAAAGCTCTAATTGATTGCCTTCCACCTGATAGCGGTAGATGCCAGCTATGGTGTTATAAAGCTCATCAAAGAAAGATAAATGGGTAGGGATGAAAGCGCTTATTTTTTCAGAGAGTTCATCGATTAAGCCGAGTGGGTTATAGAGATTATAATAGCCTTTCTTGACTTCCTCAATTAACTCCGTTTGGAGCTCAAGTTTCAGGTCTGCCTGAACTTGTTTGAGGATGTAGTTTTTATCAAGAAGAAAAAGTCTCTGATTCAACGCTTAATATTTCAACAAAAATAATACTTTTTCTAAAACGATCGGCTTAAAATGTGAATAAGGTGGCTTTGTTCGAGCCACCTTATTCATCTTCTATGATTTGATCAATTACTTTGCTGCGGATGAGTTTACAATTCTACCGAAGAATATGGCATTCATCATCAGTTTGTTGGTGCCATACCAGAAGGCTCTGAAATTAGGGTCGTCCACCAAAGAAACTATTCTGCCTTGTCCAAAAGCACTTACTCTTATGGTTGAAGTGCCTTTTAAGGCTTCGAGGTTTGGTTTATTAATCCAGCCACTACGTAGTGGGTCTTCTGTATAAAGACCAGGATTAGAAAACTTGTCTTCGGAAGCTTCGATCATTAAATTCCCTCTTCTCATGGTAGGAAGCTCTTTATTATAATAGCCATAGGCCATTGGGTGTGATAATTCGAGTTCGCTCATGTAAACTCCTCCAGGGATAGATTGGCCACGTTGGAAGTTGGAGATTTGATCGTAGGTGATTTTTTCTCCAGTGTATTGTTCTACATCTACAAATTTGAGCTGAGTAAGTTTATTTCTGGCTGCCCAAGCTGTAGCGCTACTATTACTGGCGATCAGCGTGCCTCCATTTCTGATCCATTGTTTAAGGTTTTCCATGCCTGATTCAGATAGGTCAACACCTCCCGTAATTACAATAGTGTTGTAACGGCTAATAACAGAAGACCCAAGTCTATCACCCGGTAACTTGGTGACTCGCATATCCATTCGGGTGTCTAATAAGTGCCATACTTCACCGGCATCTGCACTGCTTCCTGATTCTACAACGAGCGCGATTTCTGGCTTGTCAACATTGATGAAGGAATTGCTACCTAATGAAACACCATCCGTCAACCCTGTTCTTAAAGCATAAACATCGATACCATCCGTATTGGCAATGGTCTGCATTTCTAAATAAATTTCACGCTCAGAAAGGCTCTGATTGCTCACTGGAACCATGATGGATCCGTAATCAAATTTTACTTTTTCGCCATTGCCAAAGGGGCTGGTGGCTACTTTAATTCTAATTCCTTTTTCGAGCAAACGATTGGCCGCCCTAGGAGCATAATATCCATTCCACTCAAACACATAGGCATAAGCACTTTGCCCGCCAATCACACTCCCTTTCGGGAATTCTGGTTTCATTACCTTGTCGCCCAATTGGTTTCTTCCATAATCTCGGCTGCTCAGTTCGCTGTACTCAAGATCAAAAGCAAGTGGGTAGGACCATCCAGAAATATCATAAAAGAGGCTGTCTTCGAAAGTGGTTCTCTTCTCAAACATACCTTTGATCAGTTTGTAATTCCGTTGCTTTAAAGGAATGATGTAGCTGTTCTCTGGCGTGTATTCTTCGTTATTAAATTTTAGTTTTCTCGAAGGGCGATAAAAGTCAACTTCTTGCTGATCTAAGATGTCGGCCAAATGATATGATCTGGCAGGGTCTTTTTCTGCTTTGAAAATGTAGGCTTTAACGTCATCGTTATCCGCATCTCTCAACACACGTTTGTAAAAATCTCTTTGATAATCAAGTAGTTCTTCGCGCATATCCACAGTGGCTTTCCAAGTAGAGAGTGCAGCAGTGAATTGGTTTTTTATTGTGAAGGGGAATTCCAAAATTCCGTTGTCACTTTCTTGAGCATGTCCTCTTGAACTTGCTTGCTCGAACAAAATACCTACACCACCATTGATGTCGGGAAAAGTTGAGCCCTTACCATAGTAGAAATCATCGTATCCTTCTTTGGTGAAATAGAGAGAGCCGATATTATCCAGTGCGTCCGCATGAAATTGGCCAATTTTTTCTGTCAACTCTTGGTTCTCTTTTGGCGTAAGTGGGTGAGTTCTGGCAGGAACACCCGGCTGAAAAAAGAAAGTAGCGTTAGTGCCCATTTCATGATGGTCAGTAAATACGTTTGGTTTCCAAAGGTGGTATTTTGCCACTCGGTTTTGTGATTCAGGTTGCTGAACTGGGAGCCAGTCACGGTTGAGGTCGAACCAATAATGATTGGTTCTAGCGCCAGGCCAAACCTCACTGTATTCCCTGTCGTTCGGGTCTGGGTTAATATTTTTTGATTTATGGATGTTGGCCCAGTTTGAAAAACGGTTTAGTCCATCAGGATTAAGCGATGGGTCCAATAGAATTACTGTATTTCTAAGGGCATTTTCTATTTCGGGCCCTTGAGCAGCAGCCATATAATAGGCAACAAGCATGGCCGCATTTGAACCAGAAGATTCGTTTCCGTGAATGCTAAAGCCCATAGAGACTACAGCAGGCATCTTTTTAATGTCAAACTTATCCGACTCGTTCGGGTAGGTAAGCCAAACATGGTCTGTTCTTATTTTCTCTATGCCCGCCTGATTATTGGGGTGGGTTATGGTAAGCATTACCTGCGGACGACCTTCATGTGTTTTGCCAATGTCTTCAATGGTAATACGATTTGAAGCAGCAGCGAGAGTGCGCATGTACAGTACCAGTTTATCATGAGTCACATGCCATTCACCCACCTCGTGTCCAATTACAGATTTAGGGGTGGGAATGCTTTGATCATAAATTACATTCGAGGGTAAATAATAACTCAAATCTTTTTGTGCTAGGGCAGAAAAAGAAGGGCCTAGTAGACTAAGTAGAAAAAATAAGGGGACAAAAACCTTCATAGTGTTATTTTAATCGAATATAGCGATCGGATCGGTGAACAAAAAATAGGCTATTCTTTTTTACATCCTACACACCATTTCACGCGATTTTTTTGAATGGTTTAAAACAATTATGAAAGGAAAATTTATTTTATGTTTTTTTAACATTTACTTTGCACCAAGAAACAAAAAAAAGAATATCGAATTCTGATCCTTTCAAAAAGTTATTTGGTGTTCTTTTTAGAATAAATAGTTGATATTAAGAGTTTTGGCCTAATATTATTTGGTGAATTTAACCAAGTGAAGAATCAAAAAATGAATATTAAGTTTACGTTAAGTGTGTTTGTCATTCATAGCGAAAAGTTAATGTTTGTTAAAAAGCCTTGATCTTTCTAAAACACTACTTTTGACCTGAAGAATAAGTTCGATTTCTAATATCTAATCTAGTCTATATTTAAAATTTCGTTTATGAGACAGTTTTTACTAAGTATGATGTTTTTGCTGGCATCTCAAGCAGCATTCGCTCAGATATCTGGAAAGGTAATTGACGCGGAATCAAAGGGTCCTTTACAGGGGGCTACAGTCGTAATCAAAGGGACTCAGACAGGAGCTGTTTCTGGCTTTGATGGCTCTTTTAAAGTACAAGGTGCTAGTGAAGGACAAACCCTACAGGTGTCATTTATTGGTTTTGAGACGATGGAAATAGTGGCCAAAGAAGGAATGGTGGTAACGCTTGTTCCAAAAGCCAACCTTTTAGGTGAAATTGTTATTACTTCTAACGTGATTGACGTTGCAAGGGAAAGAGAAACACCTGTTGCTATTTCTACAATTGCTCCTTCTGAAATTACATTGAAGGTGGGTAACATGGAGTTTCCTGAAATTATGAATAGAACACCTGGTGTTTACACAACAAAAGAAGGTGGAGGATATGGCGATTCAAGATTGTCACTAAGAGGTTTTTCGCAAAGCAATACCTCTTTTTTAATTAACGGGCAACCTGTTAATGACATGGAGAATGGTTGGGTATATTGGAGTAACTGGCAAGGAATGACTGACGTTGCTTCGGGTATCCAAATACAAAGAGGTCTTGGTGCTTCAAGATTAGCTGTTCCATCTGTAGGAGGAACTGTTTCGATCTTCACTAAAGCTGCTGAACTTGATGAAGGAGGAACTTTTGCTCAAGGAATTGGTAACGATGGTTATGTAAAGACATCAATGTCTTACAACACAGGAAAAAATGATAATGGATGGGCAAGCTCATTTTTATTGAGCAGATGGTCTGGAAATGGCTATGTTAATGGAACATCTGGTGAAGGATACAATTACTTTGCGGCAGTTGGTTATGCTCCAGAAGGATCAAGCCATGCCCTTAACCTTTCAGTTTTAGGCGCGGGTCAGTGGCACCACCAAAGAAGTAGCTGGGTATCTATCCGTGACTACATCAATTTTGGAGAGTCTGGTGTTGACAGAAAATGGAATACTGATGCTGGTGAATTAGGTGGAGAAGAGTTTAACATGAGAAGAAACTTCTACAACAAACCACTAGCAACTTTTAACTGGGATTGGGATATTTCTACTGACGTAAAATTAGCAACATCACTTTATGGTTCTGCCGGTAGAGGTGGAGGAACTGGTCCACGAGGAAATAATTTCCGTAATTCTGATATTGACTTATATCCTTTTAACATTGACCTAACTGAACACTTGAATAACAGAGGTAGAGGTGCTGCATCTAGAAATGCTGATGGTTCTATTGATTTTGATAACGTAATTGCTGTAAACAGAGGGACAACGTCTCCTTATACAGGTTCCATTTCTGGTTTCCAAGGCCAGTTAATTGGTTCTAATGGTTTTAGAAATGATGGAGTAAATAGATCTGTACTAGTTAGAAGAGCTTCAATGAACTCACACAACTGGGTAGGTGGTATTTCTACTTTAGATATAACAAAAGATAACTGGAGATATTCTTTAGGTCTTGATTTAAGAAGTTACACTGGTTTTCACTACAGAGCTTTGGAAAACCTAATGGGGCTTGATGGGTACTTTTCAACTGGTAATAGAAATTCAGCTGGACAGATTCAAAATGTAACTATTAGTGCTTCTCCATTTAGAAACACTGGTTTAGAAAGAGAAAAAATTGATTACTTCAACACTGGTAAAGTGGGATGGCAAGGTTTTAATGGTTTGGTTGAATATAACAATCAGTCTTCTATTACGGCTGTATTCCAGGCAGGATACTCTAATCAATCATTTAAAAGAGAAGATTTCTTTGACCAACCATCAAACCCAATTTCTGAAAAGAAAAACATCGGTGGTGGATATGTTAAAGGTGGAGCGAACTACAATATTGACGAAAGATCAAATGTGTTCTTCAATGCTGGATACATCTCAAGACAACCATTGTTTGATGCTGTATTCCCTAACTTTAGCAATAATGTAAACACTGATCTTCAAAATGAAGAGATTACCTCAATTGAATTGGGCTATGGCTATGTTAATAATAGCTTGAAGGTTAATGTTAATGCTTATTCTACTAACTGGGGTAATAGATTCATTTCTCAGGGAGTAACACTTCCTGGTGCTATCGAAGGAACTGCTCAGTTCAAAGATGTTGACGTTCGTCATATGGGTCTTGAACTTGAAGCAGAGTACAGATATAGCAGCCAATTGAAATTCAAAGGTATGGTGTCTGCAGGAGACTGGAAATACGTGAAAGATTTTGAAGCTACAGTATTCAATGATCAAAATCAGTCAGTTGGTAACGCTACATTGTACGTGAAAGATGCGAAAGTTGGTGATGCGGCTCAGTTTACTTCATATTTTGAAGCTGAATACAAAGTTGGAAAATTGAATTTTGATTTGGCATACCGTTATGTTGATGGTCTTTATGCTGATTACTCAATCAATAACACGGACTTCTTACAGCCAAACAATCAAGGGGCGCTTAAGCTTCCTTCTTACGGATTAGTTGATTTGGGTAGTACAGTGAGGTTTGATTTGTTCGGTAACTCTTCTTCTTTCAGAGTGAACGTTAACAACTTATTCAACACACTATACATATCTGAGTCAAACACTAACATCCACAGAGCTGATGAAACTTCACCTGCATGGAAAGGAATCGACCAAACTAACTCAGTATGGTTTGGTTTCGGTACAACATGGAACGCTACTTTGAGAATAAACTTCTAAGCGTAAATTTCTAAGAATAGTAATAAAGAGACCATCTCAGGGTAACCTGAGATGGTTTTTTGTTTAATAAAAAAGGGAGAGCTACAGGTTCGTAAACGGTAGTGTTTAAAGCTCTTAATCAGGAGATATACTTTAACTGGTTTGGTAAAAGGAGCTCCAAGAAAGTTTCTTTTGATGTAACTCTTTTTATGTTTGAACCTTTAAGTTTTTCAAACGGTTAGACAAAAATTAAACCTTTGGGTTAGTTTTGTCTCTAATTGCGTGGCCTTGCTTTATTATAAAACATATCTAAATAATCAATCTGACGAATGGGTAACCTTTATCCATGGTGCTGGGGGGAGTTCTTCCATTTGGTTCCGTCAGATAAAAAGCTTCAAAAGTGAATTTAACGTCCTATTAATAGACCTGAGGGGGCACGGTAAATCTCAAGAGGCTTTCCAGCGCTACTTTACAAACGATCACAATTTTGAGAATATCAGTAAGGATATTCTTGAAGTATTAGACCACTTAAAGATCAAAAGTGCCCACTTTGTAGGGATCTCGCTGGGGACAATAATTATTAGGACACTTTGCGAAATAGCTCCCGAGCGCGTTAAATCTCTTATTCTTGGAGGTGCAGTAACCCGTTTAAATGTAAGGTCTAAGTTTTTGGTGAGTGTGGGGAATGCCTTGAAAAGGTTTGTTCCATTTATGTGGCTCTATAAACTGTTTGCTTGGATCATTATGCCTAGGAAACGAAATGCCGAATCGCGAGACTTATTTATTGGGCAGGCCAAAAGAGTTTGTCAGCATGAGTTTATGAAATGGTTCAAGTTGACTAATAACATCAACCCGTTACTAAAATATTTTAATGAGAAGGAAACAACGGCTCCAACCCTCTATTTAATGGGTGGTGAGGATTATATGTTCCTTCCACAAGTGCTCAAGTTAGTTTCACATCATAAAAATGCGTGGTTAAATATATTGGATAACTGCGGTCATGTGTGCAACGTTGAGCAACCCGATGAATTTAATAAACTTTCAATCGAGTTTATAAGAACACATTCCTTATCCTAACTATTTATTACAATGAGTAAAACATCAAGAATAATTGTAGTCTTGATAATCATTTTGGCGGTGGCAGCATGGGCAGTTTATCCGCGAATTGATGAAATTACGGGTAGCAACTCAAGTGCTGAAGCCTCAGCTCAAGGTGCATCGAGGGCGAAGTCTGCGCTTCCTGTCAGTGCCGTTGTGGTTATGCCAAAGCTTTTAGAAAATAAGATTAAGGTTACTGGTTCAATTTTACCAAACGAATCTATTCAACTTAAAAGTGAAGTGTCTGGCTTAGTCACCAAAGTTCATTTTAAGGAAGGGCAAAAGGTAAAGAAGGGAACATTATTGGTAAGCCTTAAAGATGATGAGCTTCAGGCTCAACTAGAGAAGCTACGATTCAGTAAGAAATTGGCAGTGGGTAGTGAGAATAGACAAAAACTTTTGTTGAACAAAGAAGCCATCAGTCAAGAAGAGTACGATATTTCCTTTACAACCCTGAATACAATTGAAGCTGACATTAAAGTGGTTGAAGCACAATTGGCTAAAACTTCGATCATCGCCCCTTTTGATGGGATTTTAGGGTTGAGAGAAATCAGTGAAGGTGCATACATCACAAACAGTACTATCATTACCAACTTTTACAGTATCGACCCTGTGAAAATTGACTTTGCCATTCCTGGTAAGTATGCATCAATTGTGAGTGTTGGCGATGTAATTCAGTTTGAAACAGAAACGTCAGCAGAAATTTTCAAAGGAACTGTTTATGCCTTTGAACCTCAAATAGACCCAAACACCAGAACCTTAAGAATGAGGGCTATTTCTAGTAATGAAGAAGGAAAACTTTTGCCTGGGCAGTTTGCCAAAATTGAATTGATCATGTCATCGGTAAACGATGCCTTGATGGTACCAGCCATTTCGGTGATTCCTGAACTCAACGGACACATGTTATTTGTAGCCCATGGAGGAAAAGCGCAAGCTGTACCTGTGAAGATTGGACTTAGAACTGAAAGTTCTGTGCAAATATTGCAAGGGCTCAGCCCACAAGACACTGTAATCACTTCTGGATTACTAGAGATAAGACAAGGGTCGGCTATTTCTATTTCATCTTTAACACAATAAAGCATGTCTAGTTTATCAACCATCAGTATCAAGCGCCCGGTGCTTGCCATGGTGATGAATATCATCATTGTGATTTTTGGAGTCATTGGCTTTAGCTATTTAGGGGTACGTGAATTTCCAAGTGTAGATCCGCCCGTGATTTCCGTCTCTACAAGCTATGCTGGTGCCAACGCACAGATTATTGAAGCACAGATTACAGAACCTATTGAAGAAGCACTTAACAGTATTGCGGGTATCAAAACACTGACTTCAACAAGTAGTGATGGAGGGAGCTCTATTTCTGCTGAGTTTGATTTGGGCGTTGATTTGGAAGCTGCAACTAATGATGTTCGTGATAAAGTAGCGGGAGTTGTGAGACGCTTGCCTCCTGATGTAGAACCCCCAACTGTACGTAAAGCCGATGCCGATGCAAGCCCGATTATCTTTTTAACCATAGCGAGTAAAGAGAGGAACCTCCTTGACCTTACGCTATTGGCCGAAAATATTTTTAAAGAACGAGTACAAACCATTCAAGGCATTAGCTCAGTTCAGGTTTGGGGTTCAAAGCGATATTCAATGCGTTTATGGATGGACCCTGATAAATTGGCTGCTTATCAGCTTACTCCATTGGATGTGCAAAATGCAGTAAGCCGAGATAATGTAGAATTGCCCTCGGGTGCGGTGGAAGGTACAAGTACCGAAATTTCGGTTCGAACCATAGGGAGAATCAATTCTCCTGAAGAATTCAACAACCTGATTGTAAAAGAAGACGAGGGAATCATTGTTAGGTTTAAGGATATTGGTAGGGCTGAACTTGCTCCTGAGAATGATAGAACTATTCTGAAGAGAAATGGTGTGCCGATGGTGGGTATTGCCGTAGTAACCCAACCAGGATCGAATAGTATCGAAATTGCCGATAATTTTCATAAAAGAATTGAACTGATCAAGAAGGACCTTCCTGCAGATATTGAGCTCGGAATTGGTTTTGATAACACCGAATATATTAAGGAGTCTATTAATGAAGTACAACAAACGATCATTGTAGCTTTTGCGCTAGTAGTGGTGATTATCTTCTTGTTTTTACGTGACTGGAGAACGACCATTATTCCAGTACTGACCATCCCGATTTCATTGATAGGTGCGTTTTTCGTGATGTACATTTTTGGTTTCTCCATTAATGTGCTTACCCTTTTGGGAATTGTACTGGCCATTGGTTTGGTGGTGGATGATACCATCGTAGTGCTGGAAAATATCTATTCCAAAATTGAAGGGGGAATGGAACCCGAAGAGGCAGGCATTAAAGGAACGAATGAAATTTTCTTTGCTGTAATCTCTACAACAGTGGCTTTGGTGGCTGTTTTTATGCCTGTAATTTTCCTTCAAGGACTTACCGGGCGACTATTCAGAGAGTTTGGACTCGTGGTGGCTGGAGCCGTAGTAATTTCTTCTTTTGTCGCACTCACGCTTACTCCAATGATGAGTGCTAAACTTTTGAAAAAATCAGAGAAAAAGAACTGGTTCTACCGTAAAACAGAGCCATTCTTTGTGAGCCTTAACCGAGGTTATAACAACTCTCTCGATGCCTTTATGAATATTAGGTGGATGGCCTTTGTTATCATCTTGCTTTCTGCAGGTATGATCGTTTTCTTTTTATCAAATAACAGAATACCAGAAGAAATAGCCCCACTAGAAGACAGGAGTTCTTTAAGTGCGAATGCCTCCGGACCAGAAGGAGCTACCTTCGAGTACATGGATATATATGTTGATAGCATTATCAGTGCTGTAGATAAGCATATTCCAGAGAAGGAGGCCTTGATTACCATCACTTCACCTGGTTTTGGAAATAGCTCGATGAACTCGGCTAGGATTACCATTATGTTGAAGGATCCTTCGGAACGAGAAAGGACTCAGCAGCAAATTATGGATGACTTTACGCCAATTTTGGGGCAGTATACAGCAGCGAGAACTTCACTTTCTCAGCCAGCGACCATTGGTGGCAGAAGAGGAGCAGGGTTTCCTGTGCAGTATGTAATTCAAGCGCCAAACTTGGAGAAACTGAAAGAGGTACTTCCTGAGTTTATGGCTAAAGCACAAGACTCTCCAGTATTTACCTTTGTCAATGTGAATTTGAAGTTTACTAAACCAGAAATCACCATTGAGATTGATAGAGAAAAGGCACGAACATTAGGCATTTCGGTAAGAGATGTGGCACAAACTTTACAATTAGGTTTGGCGGGTCAAAGATTTGGCTTCTTTATTTTAGATGGGAAACAATATCAAATTATAGGTCAGGTAGATCGAGATAACCGAAATGATCCATTGGATTTAAAGGCGCTATATGTTCGATCGTCTGATGGCAGGTTAATTCAGTTGGACAACCTTGTAACCTTAGAGGAAAACAGTTCACCTCCGCAGCTTTATCGATTCAATAGGTTTGCTGCAGCTACGGTTTCGGCCAGTTTGGCGCCAAAGGTAACTACGGGCCAAGGAATTGATGCCATGGATGCAATTGCCAAAGAGGTATTGGATGAATCGTTTACCACAGATTTGGCCGGTGCTTCACGTGAGTTCAGGGACAGTGCGGACAGCCTTTATTTTGCTTTTGGCTTTGCTTTGATTTTGATCTACCTAGTATTATCTGCTCAGTTTGAAAGCTTTGTTGACCCTTTAATTATCATGTTTACGGTACCTCTGGCCTTGGCGGGAGCATTGCTCGTGATCTGGAGATACGAGGAGTCACTAAACATCTTTAGTCAAATTGGTATCATTATGCTGGTAGGCTTGGTGTCTAAAAACGGAATTCTAATTGTAGAATTTGCCAACCAAAGGAAGGCCGATGGACTAAGTGTTCGCGATGCCGTTTTGGATGCCGCTAAATCACGTTTCCGACCAATTCTTATGACTTCGCTTTCTACCATTTTAGGAATTTTACCAATAGCCCTAGCGCTTGGTGCGGGAGCTGAAAGTAGGGTTTCGATGGGAGTGGCCATTATTGGCGGATTGATATTCTCTACCATATTGACGCTTTTTGTGATTCCCGCTATCTATACCTATTTCTCAAGTAAAAAAAGTAGACTTTCTAGAACGACTGCCTGATGATGAAAATGAAAATAGCTTTAGCACTCTTCTTTTTTGCTTTAATAAAAGTTAGTGCACAAGAACCGCTAACCATTGCCGAGGCGGTTCAGTTGGGTCTTGAACATAATTTGTCGATTAAGATTTCAAAAAAATCGGCCGAAACCAGTGCCAATAATTCTGACATGAGTTATGGTGCATTGTTGCCCACCTTCGGAGTCACTGCGAATAAATCTTTTAGCAATACAGATGTTACACAACAATTGGCCAATAGTAATGAAACGAGAGAGATTAAGGATGCCAAGACCAATAACCTGAATATCTCTCCAACATTGAACTGGACTGTTTTTGATGGTTTGGGAATGTTTCATACCCGAGATAGACTGAAAGCGCAAGCGCAATTGGGAGAGGATGACCTTCAGATTCAGATAGAGAATAACATCGCACTTATTTCTAATGCCTATTACAGAGTGGTGTTGGAACAAGAAAGAGCACGTGTTTTCCAAGATGCTTTAGATTTGAGTAAACAACGCTTAGGGCTGGCCTATACCCGATATGAAGTGGGTAAAGCTTCTAAGCTGGTATATCTTCAGGCGCAAGTAGATTATAACTCAGATTCATCGAGTTTCTTAATCCAAGAAGAGTTAATCCACAATGTAAAACTGGAGTTGAATCGGCTATTGGGTCAAGATTTAGAAATGGAGTACGAAATCACTTCTGGCTTTTCATTCGATAGCTCTATACAGTTAGAGGAAGTACTTGCAGAAGCTAACCTCAATAGCCCTACTGTGGTGAGGGCGCAACGAAACAGGGATATAAATTACCTTCAAATCAAGGAATTGAATGCTGAAAAATATCCAACAGTGAATTTGAACTTCGGCTATACTTATAATGACAGAAACTCTGATGCTGGAGCGGTTTTAAGTAACCTTTCAACGGGATTCAATTATGGGGCAGGGCTTTCGTTCAATATTTTTAATGGCTTTGATTTGAATCGAAGAGAACAAAATGCCAAAATTCAGCTTGAGGTAACGGAACTTCAAATTCGTGACCTTACGCAGTCTTTAGAATCAGATGTTCGTAAGGTGTATGGGAACTATAGAAACAGCATTCGACTCAATCAACTGGAAGAATTGAACCTAGAAGTGGCCAAAGAAAACTATGACATAGCGCTGGAAAGGTTCAAAGTAGGCAATTCAACCGCGATTGAATTGCGCGAAGCTCAGATTAATTTAGTGCAGGCCGAAATCAGAAAAATCACTTCTCAATACAACGTTAAACTGTCTGAAATCGAACTTAAAAGACTCTCTGGAGGGAACGTGAAGTAGTTGATAAATCCCTATTGGCTTTGATTCCATAGTTTTCTTGAGTATTTTATCTAATTGAATTTGAACGATTTGCCCCTTGGGCTGGTTTAAGTTCTTGCTCACCATCAGGAGAGAATATGATAAAAAGAAAGTCGTTAGTGATTTTTATGGCCTTGGTTTCAGGGCTCCTTCTATTTACATCGTGCCGAAAAAGCACCACTACCAACAGTGACTCAACAGCCGCAGCTGAATTAAAAGTTGATCCAATTAATTTTGATTTCGATCAAATTACAGAGCGTGGTACCCTCACAGCCGTAGTTGATAACAGTTCGACAGGTTATTTTATATATCGTGGTCAGCCCATGGGCTATGAGTATGACCTACTATCTCGAATGGCTTCCGATTTAAATCTTTCTCTCAAAATTAAGCTTACATCAGATATTGAAGAAGCATTCTTTATGCTGAATACGGGAGCTGCAGATGTAATGGCCTACCACTTAACTGTGACTAAAGATCGGACGCAGCGCGTGGCTTTTACTGATAGTCATACTGAAGTAAGACAAGTATTAGTTCAGCGTAAACCAAAAGGCTGGAGAAAGATGAAGCTCCATGATATAGAGGGAAGTATGATTAGAAATCCTTTGGATTTAGGAGGGAAAGAAGTCTATACACGAAAGGGGTCTTCTTTTTCAGAAAGGCTTGAAAACTTGTCAAATGAAATTGGCGAAGATATAATTATCCTCGAAGACGTTGCTATCATGGACACTGAGTCATTGATCAAAAAAGTGGCAGAAGGAGAAATTGAATACACCATTGCCGATGAAGACATCGCAATGATTAATGCCACATACTACCCTGACTTAGACGTAGGAACAGCGATTAGTTTTCCTCAAAAAATAGCATGGGCAGTTAGAAAGAATGCTCCAGTTTTAAAAGACACCATCGATTTTTGGCTAGATGAAGTGAAGGCAACTCCAGACTTTAATGTCATTTATAACCGCTATTTCAAATATAGAAAGTCGCAGAACGCAAGGGCGCAAAGCGACTTTAGTTCGGTGGGAGGTACTATGATTTCGCCTTATGATGATTTGTTTAAATCGGCTGCTGAAAGCCTGTCTGTGGACTGGGTAATGTTGGCTTCTTTGGCTTATCAAGAATCGAAATTTGATCCGGAAGTGGAATCATGGGCAGGAGCAAAAGGCCTGCTACAACTCACGGATATTTCAATTGAGCAGTTCAAGGTGAAAGATCCTTTCAACCCAGAGGAAAGTGTAGAGGCAGGGGCTGAGTTTTTAGAATGGCTGGAAGATTACTGGGCTGACAAAGTAAGCGATCCAAAGGAACGACTAAAGTTTGTACTGGGTTCTTACAATGTGGGCCAAGGTCATGTGATGGATGCCGTAAAACTGACCAAGAAATATGGGAAGGATCCTGAGGTTTGGGATGGCAATGTTGCAGAGTATTTGATTGCCAAATCCACAGAGAAATTCTATACTGATCCGGTTGTTCGGTTTGGGTATTGTAGGGGAGATGAGCCAGTGAATTATGTGAAGAAGATTTTGGAAAGATACGATCAATACAAAACCTTGTTTGCGAAGAACCTGGAAGAGCAGTCGGACTCTACTTTGGTTACTGTACGCTAACTACTCAAAGTTATCGGCCACAATTTTGGCAGACAATAGACACAAGGGAATTCCACCCCCTGGATGAACACTTCCTCCACAGAAATACAACCCTTTTATTCGGCTTGAGAAATTAGGATGCCTCAAAAATGCGGCATACTTATTATTTGAGCTATTCCCATAGAGCGCACCTTGCGTAGAAGAGGTTCGGACTTCGATTTTTATCGGGTCTAAAATATCTTCTACTTCAATCAAAGGCTCAATATCTTCACCCAATTGTTTAGAGAGTTTGACTAAAATATTTTTTCTTGCTTCTTTAATTACCTCTTCCCAATCTTGCCCTTGGTTGTTGGGTACATTAATCATGGTGAACCAGTTTTGGCAACCTTCTGGGGCATCATCTTGCTTTTGGGTTGAAGTGATATTTACATAAACTGTTGGGTCTTCGTAAACGCTTCCCTTTTTGAAAATGTGCTGAAACTCTTGTTCATAATCATTTGAGAAGAAAATGTTATGAAGGTCGAGTTGTTTAAACTCCTTCTTGATTCCCCAATAGAAAATAAGGGCGGAGCTAGACTTGGGCTGATTGATGAGTTTTGTGGGCTTGCGTTCTCCCTTCAATAACTTTTCATAGGTGTTTACAACATCCATATTACTCACAACCCTGTCTATTTTATGGAACCCGTATTTTGTGACAATTCCTTTGGCCTTACCCTCATTCAAAGTGATTTTGATAACTGGGGTATTGAGAATAAAATTGACGCCTACTTTTTTCGCCAATGTATACAGGCTTTGGGTAATGTCATGCATTCCTTTGGTGGGGAAATAGGCACCTATTCCAAACTCTAAATGTGGAATGATGTTCATGGTACCCGGTGCTTGATAGGGGTCTGAACCGTT
>TARA_R110001599_G_scaffold324936_1_pt1 | contig 25572 bp, 22 predicted proteins | sample TARA_R110001599 | Tara Oceans TARA_R110001599 (sample SAMEA4398360) | marine metagenome | biome: Polar Biome; feature: [MES] marine water layer (ENVO:01000295) within the mesopelagic zone...; material: water (ENVO:00002006), including particulate matter (ENVO:01000060) such...
TGTACGGTCTGCCGTTCCAGCCATCGACCCCGGTGCTTTATTACAACAAGGATGCTTTTAAGGCTGCCGGTATTACCAAGGCACCCGATACCTGGGACGAGCTTTTGGTCGCGGCACAGGCATTGACCCTGCGCGAAGGTGGCGATCTTAAACGCTGGGGCCTTACCGTTGGCGGTGGCTGGCATGACTGGATTTTCGAATGCTATTGCCGTCAGAACGAACTGGTGCCCTGGCAGAAAGACAAAGTGCTGTTTGATCGCCCTGAAGCAATCGAGGCACTTGAATTTTGGAAAAAAATGGTCGATGCCGGTGTCATGCCTGCGGCGTCAACCTGGCAGGGATCGGCCAATGATTTCCTCGCCGGTCATACCGCGATGCTCTATCATTCGACCGGGTCGCTGACCAATCTGCGGACCTCGGCATCGTTTGATGTTGGCGTTGCCTTCATGCCGAAAAACAAAACCTATGGCGCGGCACAGGGCGGTGGTCCGCTGATGATTGCCAAAAATCAGTCGGATGAAAAGAAAGAAGCCAGCTGGACCTTTGCCCGCTGGATGACCAATACCGAAAATCAGGCAAAATGGAGCCGCGCAACCGGCTATCTTGCTGTGCGTAAATCCGCATGGGAATCAGCCGAAATGCAAAGCTACCTTGTCGAGGTTCCTGCGGCCAAGGTTGCATTGGATCAGGCTGCCTATGCCGGTGCCTTCCTTCAGGTTCCGGGGTATCACCGTGTGCGTGAGCACCTTAAAAGTGCGCTTGATCGTACCCTTGCCGGTGAAGTCGATGCCGCGAGTGCGCTGGTCGAGGCAAACAACAATTCCAATCGCGAAATTGAGCGTTTGATGCGTCGCCAGAAAGGCTAACGCAAAATCGATATCCGGGGCGCGGGATTGGTTTTGCGCGCCCCGGGTTTTTTCAATAATTCCCCTGGATACCCGATTATGTCGCACCGCTTTGCAACAGTGTGGCGCAAGGAAGTTTTTCTGGCCTATGCGCTGCTTCTGCCGTCGCTGATTTTTCTGGCGGCATTTACCTATTGGCCGATCCTGCGATCCTTTTGGTTCAGCCTTCATGATGTTGCACTGGGGGACCCCAGAATATTCTGGCTGGGGGCTGAAAACTATTTGCGGCTGCTTGATGACGGGTTGTTCTGGAAAGTTCTGGGCAATACGGCCTTTTACACGCTGACAACCATTCCCCTGTCGATCATCGTCGCCCTTTTGCTGGCCGTGGCCATGGATAGCAAATTGCGCGGGATGGCGATTTACAGATCGGCATTCTTCTATCCGGTGATGATCCCGTCTGTTGCGGCGGGCATGGTGTGGGTATTTTTGTATGCACCGGGTTATGGCCCGATTAACGAGGCGCTTAATTTCCTTGGGTTGCCGCGCCTTGACTGGCTTTACGACAGCAAATGGGCGCTTCCGGCAATTATCCTGATGAGCATCTGGAAATATTCGGGATATTTCATGCTGATTTTGCTGGCCGCGTTGAAGCTTGTGCCCTCGGACCTTTATGAAGCCGCCCGTCTGGACGGGGTCGGGCCGGTATCGCGATTGCTGCACATCACCGTGCCGTTGATATCGCCGACCTTGTATTTTGTGATCGTGATCGGCCTTTTGCACAGCTATCAGATTTTTGATTACGTCTATGTCATGACCCAGGGCGGACCAGCGGATTCCACCAATGTGCTGACATTTTATATCTATCAGAACGGTTTCCAGTATCAGGATATCGGCTATGCCTCGACCATTGCCAATACGTTGCTGATCTTTGTTCTGGGGTTGATTGGTTTGGTTGCGCTGACCCTTGGCCGTCGCGTGCATTACATGGGGGAACGGTAATGACTGACATCGTTCGCAACACACAGGCCGCGAGCACCGCGAGCACCGCCACCACCGCCGCCAACACTGTTGCCGCCATTGTTCCATCGCCGTTTTCTGTGGTTCTGCGGTGGATGTCGCGCCGCTGGCAGCATTTCATTCTGGCGCCTTTGGTTTTGCTTTGGCTTAGCCCGATGATCTGGATCGTTCTAACCTCGCTTAAAACCAAGGTCGAAGTTTTTGATCCTGATGCCGGTATTTTGCCCGCGGTTTTGAATTTTGCCAATTATCCGGCAACCTTGGCCGTCGCCCCGTTCGGGATGTATCTGGTCAATTCAATCTTGGTGACCGGGTCGATCCTGATTGCCCAACTGGTAACGATTACGCTGGCGGCCTATGCCTTTGCCCGGCTGGAATTTCCGCTGAAACGGTTTTTGTTCACCCTGTTCCTGCTTCAGGTGATGTTCCCGATCTATGCGATTTTCCTGACCAATTTTGTCACGCTGCGTGAATTGGGGCTGATCAATACACTGCCTGCGATGATCGTGCCGTTTGTTGCCTCTGGTTATGGCACTTTCATGCTGCGTCAGGCATTTCGCCAGGTACCATCCGAATTATCCGACGCGGCCCGCCTTGATGGCTGTGGTCATCTTGCCATTCTTTGGCATGTCTATTTGCCTTTGGTGCAACCCACCTTGGTGGCCTTTGGCATCATTTCGGTTGTGACCCATTGGAATGATTACATGTGGCCCTTGCTGGTCACAAATTCCGACAGCGTGCGCACATTGCCCATCGGTCTTGGCCTGCTTGCCAAATCAGACAGCGGTGCAGACTGGACCCGTTTGATGGCGGGGACCACGCTTGTTGTGTCGCCGCTTTTGTTGGTGTTTGTGATTTTCCAGCGCCGCTTCATCGATAGTTTCATGCATACCGGCGTCAAGTGACGCTTCTTCGGAGACCCCGCAATGGCTACCGTTACTCTTCAGAATATCTGCAAGTCCTATGACAAGCGTGACGTTGTGCATGACGTATCCCTGACAATCGAGGACCGGGAATTTATGGTTCTTGTCGGCCCGTCGGGATGTGGCAAATCGACAACCCTTCGCATGGTTGCCGGATTGGAAGACATCACGGCTGGTCAGTTGGTGATTGATGGTGTGGATGTTACCCATGCCGCCCCGCAAAAGCGCGATATTGCCATGGTGTTTCAGTCCTATGCCCTGTATCCGCATATGACCGCCTATCGCAATATGGCCTTTGGCCTGATGAAAACCACCAAACTGTCCAAGGCCGAGATTGACAGCCGTATCCACGAGGCCGCCGAGATCCTGAACATCAATGATCTTTTGGACCGGCGGCCCAAAGAATTATCAGGCGGTGAACGCCAACGCGTGGCGATTGGCCGCGCCTTGGTCCGTCAACCCAAAGTCTTTTTGTTTGACGAACCGCTTTCCAATCTGGATGCCAAATTACGCAATCGCATGCGCGGCGAACTTAAACGTTTGCACCGTGAATTGGGGCTAACGGTTATTTACGTCACCCATGATCAGATCGAAGCCATGACCCTTGGCACCCGCGTTGCCATGATGTCCAAGGGGCGCTTGCAACAGGTCGGTGCGCCGATGGATATCTATATGCATCCGGCCAATACCTTTGTTGCGACCTTTATCGGGTCGCCTGAAATGGGGTTGATTCCGTGCAAGGCCAATGGCACTGGAATGTTGTCGCATACGGCATTTCAGGCCGGTATTGATATGGGGCAGGCGGGGCTTCCGGATGATTTGATTTTGGGGGTGCGCGCCGAAGAAGTCAGCCTGACACAGGGCATTGGCATGGCGCGCGGACGGGTTGAACGAACCGAATTAATCGGTGCCGAGGCCCTGTTGGAAGTTGCGGTTGGGGACGAACGCATCACCGTGCGCGGGGCAGTTGCCGGTGCGCCGGAACCCGGCACAGAAGTTGGACTTGATTTTGACCTGTCCCGTGTAAGGTTGTTTCACGGTAAAACGGGTCATGCAATTGATCTGCAAGTTGACCTGCAAGACTGAGCTGGAGAACGCATAGAAATGGCACCAACAACCCGCCAACAACAGATTTTATCCTTGCTCGAAGCTCAGGGCATCGCCGCAATCAGCGAGATTGCCGAGAAATTTGATGTTTCTGATGAAACCATTCGTCGCGATTTGAAAGTCCTGTCTGCGGATGGGATTGTTGAAAAGTTTCATGGCGGCGTCCGATTGTCGCAATCATCGGCCGAACCCCCGTTCGAACGACGTTTGAACGAGGCCGCAGACGCCAAGGCAAAAATCGCCGCCCGTGCCGCGAAATATATCTGCGAAGGCGCAACTGTCTTGCTTGATAACAGTTCCACGGCCTGCTTTTTGGCCCGCGAACTGGTGCATCGCGAACGGATATCGGTTCTGACGATTTCGTTGGAAATCGCGCGTATTTTCGCATCCGCCAACAGTCGGCATCGGGTTATCCTGCCGGGCGGAGAATTGCGCGCCGAGGATCAGACATTGACCGGCGTGCGCACAATCGAATTTCTGTCGCGTTTTACGCCGACCTATTTCTTGACCTCGATGGTCGCAGGTTCACCGCGCGGATGTTATGATTTTGATCTGTTCGAGGCCGAATTTAAACAGGCCATGATCCCGCAGGCCGAACAAACCATCGTGCTGATGGATAGTAGCAAGTTCGAAAAATCCGGGCTGATCCGTGTTTGCGATTGGTCCGAGGTTGATGTGCTGGTGTCTGACAAAGTTCCCGATGGCATCGCCGCCGAACTTGAACATGGTCATGTGCTTTTGGCCGATGGGACGAATGGCACCGATGGCGCGGATGATCATGCGTGATGAATAATATGCTGACGTCTTTTTGTGATGTTGCCCATGCCATGCTGGCGGCGTCGCGGCCCATCGCCCGACAATATTTTCGGGCTCCGTTAACCGTTGAACGCAAACCCGATCAAAGCCCGGTGACATTTGCCGATCGCATGATTGAAACCGCGATGAAGGCTGTATTGAGCCAGCATTTGCCCGATCATGGCATTTTGGGCGAAGAACACGGTGGTCATGGGCTTGATACCCGATATGTCTGGGTGATTGACCCCATCGACGGCACAAAAAGCTTTATTTCTGGCGTGCCGGTTTTTGGCACCCTGATTGCGTTGCTTGACGATGGGCGTCCTGTTTTGGGCGTGATCGATATGCCGCTTTTGGCCGAAACATGGGTTGGCCGTGCCGGAAGTGGCACCTTTTGTGGTGATGATTTATGTACGACCGGCAAAATCACCGCGCTTGACGATGCGATTTTGTTTGCCACGTCACCCGATCAATTCGTTGGCGCCGAAGCCGATATATTTGAAAACCTCAGTCGGGCCTGCATCGAACGCCGGTTTGGCGGTGATTGTTATAGCTATGGCCTTTTGGCATCTGGGCATGTCGATTTGATATTAGAGGCCAGCTTGCAACCTTATGACTTTCTGGCATTGGTTCCGATTGTTACCGGGGCGGGCGGGGTGATTACTGATTGGGATGGCAATGTGCTTGACCTGTCATCAAACGGACAGGTCCTGGCCGCGGCAACCCCGGAACTGCACGCCAAGGCTTTGGAACGAATTGCCCAAACCCGCAATCGCAATGTTGCGTAATCGGCACCGGGGTAAGTCACCGGATGGGGCCTTTGTTTTCAGGTATTCCAGAAACCTGTTGGCGCGATATCGGTGCCCGATATACCGCGTGTGACGAACCGCTGGGCGCGCATATGATCCGACCAGTAATCCATCGATAGCCCGGCCTTGCGTTTCAGATGGGCCAAAAATGCGGCCGGTTCGGGCAATTGTTCCCATACTTGCGGCAAGAACAATCCCCGCCGGTTGCCATCTGACAGGATAATGCCATCCTCGAACGGGGTCAGTTTGGCAATCAGATCGGCTTCGTTTTCAAACGGAAAATCACGCGGGGGCGACAGCACCGAAATTGACAGTTCCAGATCGTCATTCAGTTCATTTTCTTGCAATTTAGGGAACCGCGGATCGCCAAATCCGGCCTTGAACGCATTTATGCAAATATCATTTGCCAGATCACGATGCGCCATCACCGATCCGATGCAGCCACGAAGTTGGCCTGCTTTTTTCAGCGTTACAAAACAGGCCCCCTGCGCCAAAAGGGCCGGGGAAACAGTTGATGGATCAACCTCAAGCGGCCTGCCATGCGCAATGCCGTGCAAGATGGATCGGCGTGCAAGGTCGATCATCGCCGCACCCTGATCGGCCAGAAGCTGTTCGGTCGCGCCAACAAAGCCGCCGCCAGTACTTTTGCCGGTGCTTCCGCCAGTGCTTCCGCCAGTACCCCCGGCAGGATCACCAGTGCTTGCCGAGGCATTGCCCGCCGCATTCGGATCACGCATCTTTTCCGTTCCCGTATAAATTGCCCATGCACCATAGCCGACCACACGGGATTTATCGCCGGTCACATCGCCGGAATTGCGCATGCCAAGGGTCTTGATCCGCATGCTGCGTTTGCGCGCAGATATCAACATGCCCGCGACCGGCAACGCCCCGCAGGCATCGTTGGTATCGATGCTTTCGGCATCAAAGCGTTCGATCATCTGGCGCGTATGGTCATCCATGCGCTGTGCGGTGTCGTAATCATGGAAATGCGACAAATCCGATGAAATCACGATCAGGGTTTCCGGCCCGCCCCATAATGCCTCGATCACTTCATGCACTTGCCGTGCGGCGCAACGGCTGACCAAAAGGGGCACAATGCCAATATCGGCATCCTCGCCAAACAGTCGTTGGATAAAGGGTAATTCAATCTCAAGCCCGTGTTCCATCCGATGCGCATCGTCAAGCACCTGAACCTGTGGCAGGGCAAGGGCCGTTTGAAGGGCAGCCAGATCACAGCGCATATCCCCAAGTGGTGTCGCAAAGCCATCGGCCTTGGCCAGCGCAATCCCCTGAAACGCCATGCGATGCGCCGGGCCGATAATCACAATGCGTTTGACAATGCCCTTCAATGCGCGAACCGTGGCAAAGCCCAAACCCGCAATCGCGCCGGAAAACATCAATCCGGCATGGGGGACAATGATCGCCTTTGGGATTGGTGCATCACCCTTGGTCTCCGCCTCAACCGCCGCATGGATCAGCCCGTCAATCTCGCTGCGCAGCTGATCGGGCGCGGCGGGATAAAACGTTCCGGCAATGGCAGGCGGGCGGATGAGGGTCATCATTGTTCCTGTCGCGTGGCTTCCTTTGAAAAAGATAGCGATCAGGATTGCATATTGAAAGGATAAGCTGTTGGTCCTGTGCTCAGGGAGGGGCACTGGCTAGCAGAGGACACAACGGTATATTTTTTCATTTTAATCTACACATTTTTATCTATTTTGGGGTAATTTTTCTGTGATAGTTCGCGTTTGGATTTCTTTTTAGGGGAAGCTTCGGATGTCAATTCCAGAAAGTAAGATTAAAATAAAGATGGGATCTATTGAGATCGAATACGAAGGAAGCAGTGATTTTCTTAAGCAAGAAATTTTCGATCTTGTAGAGGCAGTTTCAAAGCTTCACCAGGTTAGTCATGATGATGGTCTTAATTCTTTAATTAAGGGACCAGAATATATTGAGAATTTGGCTGGAGTGGGTGAAAAGATTGAGGGAAGTTGCAATGAAATTGCAAAGAAGCTTAGTGCTAAAAATGGAACTGAATTAATATTTGCTGCATCTTCAAAGTTATATTTTGTGGATTGTAAAGAAAGATTTACTTATGAAGAAATTCGTTCTGAAATGAATTCAGCATCTAATTATGTTAATGAAGCAATGAAGAAAAATTTTGCTCAAAACTTAAAATCTGTTGTGAAGCAGGACCGGTTAAAAGATTTGGGTGGAAAAACTTACTCTCTCGCGGCGGCGAAAATTGATGAGACGAGAGCGCGAATTGTATAAAAATGAGGACCTAAAGCTTTACGTAAATTCGAATGGATTGAGTCAGAGAGACATAATTTTGATCGCGTTGGGATCAGAAGGGTGTTGTCCAAAAAATGTGACTGACGTGAAGAAATCACTGGTTGAGGCTGGTCAGCGGAAAGCTTCTGTTTGGCCAATCTCGACTAGGTTAAATACGGCGGTCGACATGGCAATCAAGACTGTTGATGGTTGGGAACTTACGAATCAGGGAAAGGAACATATTCAGAATTTGGGTGTTCCCCTGAAATCTGAAGCTGTTATCAAAGTTTCAATGGACTTAAGGAACTTGGTTGAAACGAGCATTAAGGACAGTGTAACTAAGGAGTTTGTGTTAGAAGCAGTCGGATGTTTTGAAGCTTCGCATTATCGTGCTGCTGTACTTTTAAGCTGGGTTGGTGCTCTAAATCTTCTCTATGAGCATGTTTGCTCGCAGCGGCTGAACGATTTCAATGTTGAAGCTAAGAGGAGAGACGCCAAATGGAAAGATGCAACAACGATCGATGATCTAGCTCGTTTAAAAGAGTACGATTTTTTACAGATAGCGTCTGCAACATCAATGTTTGGCAAAAGTGTTAAAAACGAACTTGAGCAAAGACTGAAGCTACGAAATGGGTGTGGTCATCCGAATTCTCTTGCGCTCGGAGAGAATGCGGTAGCTAACCACCTTGAGATTCTTATTTTGAATGTGTTTAAGAAATTTTGACTCAAGTTCTAGGCTTGGTGGTGTGTTCAAGCAATGAGAGAGGTTCCCGGCCGTTACTGGCATCATCTTGATGATGGCCGTATCCAGTGCGATGTCTGCCCGCGTTTTTGCAAGTTAAACGACGGGCAGCGCGGCTTGTGCTTTGTTCGCGCGCGCGAAGGCGATCAGATGGTGTTGACCACCTGGGGCCGGTCATCGGGCTTTTGCATTGATCCGGTTGAGAAAAAGCCGCTGAACCATTTCCTGCCCGGCACCCCGATCCTGTCTTTTGGTACGGCGGGCTGTAATCTGACGTGCAAGTTTTGTCAGAATTACGAGATTTCCAAAGCGCGTGAGATGGACAAGCTTGGATCGCTTGCCACCCCGGAAATGATTGCGCAAACGGCCAAGGCCTATGGCTGTTCCGCTGTTGCATTCACCTATAACGATCCGGTAATTTTTCTTGAATATGCGGTGGATGTTGCACAGGCGTGCCGCGAGGCGGGCATTCGGACTGTGGCCGTGACGGCAGGCTATATCGGGGATAAGGCGCGCGAAGAGTTTTTCCGCCATATGGACGCGGCCAATGTGGACCTTAAGGGCTTTACCGAGGATTTTTATCACAAGCTGTGTTCTGCCCATTTGGCGGATGTTTTGGAAACGCTTGAATACCTGAAACATGAAACCGGGGTGTGGTTTGAGCTGACCAATCTGGTGATCCCCGGCGAAAATGATGGCGACGCCGAATTCGATGAAATGACCCAATGGGTCCATGATGAACTTGGCCCCGATGTACCGATGCATTTTTCGGCCTTTCATCCCGATTGGAAAATGATGGATCACCCGCGCACCCCGGTCGAAACCCTGATCCGGGCGCGTGATATCGCGATGAAAAACGGCATCCGCTATGCCTATGTCGGCAATGTCCATGACAAGGCCGGGTCGAGCACATTTTGCCATAACTGCGGCCACATCCTGATCGGGCGCGATTGGTATCAGTTATCGGATTGGAACCTTGATGCGCAGGGGGCCTGCACCAACTGCGGCACCCCTTGCGCGGGCGTGTTTAATGATCGGCCCGGCACATGGGGGCCAAAGCGCCAGCCGGTGCGCTTGATGGTGCCAAAGGCAACGCCTTGATCACCGGCGGTGCTTAAGGCGTTTTTACTGGCATTCCCGCCAAAGCAGGCTAGATTGCCGCGATCTTTTATGTGCCGATTGGATCAAAACGCCGATGAAAATCCGCAAAGCACGCGCATCTGATGTCAGTGCCATTTTCGCGATCCGAAGCCGGGTGCGCGAAAACCATCTTTCCGCCGATCAACTGGCCGAACGCGGCATTACCAAAACCGCCTTTGGCAAATGGATCACGGATGGTTATGGCATTTGGGTGGCCGATATTGACGGGGCGGCGGCGGGCTTTGCCATTGCCATCCCCAAGGAAGCAACCCTTTGGGCGCTGTTTGTTGATCCCGATTTCGAAGGGCGCGGTGTTGGCGCGGCATTATTGCGCGTGGCCGAGGAATGGTTGTTCGCCCAAGGGTGCGAGGATATTTCGTTGACCACCGAAGCCGATCCCAAAATCCGCGCCCATGGCTTTTATGAAAGCCATGGCTGGCATTGCACCGGGGATGCTGACAAGGGTCAGATCGAATACGTTAAATCCAATCCGACCCTGTCGTTGTTTGATTTTAGGTAACGCAGTTTACTTAACCGGAATGCCGCGGGTTTTCTTTTTGCTGGGGCCAAGCAAAACCGGGGCATAGCCGATCAAAAACGCCAGCCACCCAACCAGCCAGCACAGCGTTGCCGCCGCCAGAACCGGGATATAGGCATCGTCAAACTGCCCGATCGACAGGCGCAGCGCGGTGGAAATCCAGACCAGACCAAACGCCATATTAAGCGCAAAACTGGCGCGTAATTCGCGGCCGGTATGGCCAAGGGCAGCCCGCCCGCCAATTGCAATAATCATGCAGGCCATCGCCCCGCCGGTCAGGCCGTGCAACCCGTCACGCGGTGCCAGAACATCGGGCCAGATATGGGCAACGCCAAGGGCGGCCAAGCCAACCGGCACCCAGAAATAGGCAAAATGCAACATTGCGACCAACGGATCGCGCAACGTATGAACCCCGCGCCAGCGCACCATGCGAATGCCATGCAGGGCGGCGGTGATCAGCAATGCCCCGCCAAAGAAAATGCCGTTGGTATCAAAAAGCCCGATCACAATGGCAAGGCCAAGGGCGGCAAGGCACAGCCCGTCAAAGCGATTAAACATCACCGGCATCGAAACATCTGGCCGTTCGCGCATCAGCCAGTTGCGCGTAAACGCCGGAATAATCCGCCCGCCGATCAGGCTGATTAAAAACACGATCAACAGGATCGCGGTTTGATAAACAGCCATCGGGTCAAGCGCGATCAGATCCAAAGAACCGGCAATAAAAAGCCCGTCCAACGTCATGATCAGGCCCAGAATGCCAAGGATTTTAAGGTTGCGGTAATTGCGGCCCAGAATAAGTTCCCGTCCGGCAATCGCAATCAGGGCCATGAAATAGCCAATCCCGCCAATGATGGCGAGACTTGCCGGTAATGCGGTGCCAAAGCCAACCGCCAGCCGGGCAATAATCCAGCATGCGGCAAGCAGCATAAGCAATTTTCCCTGAACACCGGGGCGTCCCGTCCAATTGGCAATCGCGGTTAACAAAAACCCGCCAATCGCCGCCCCGCCAAAGCCGAAAATCATTTCATGGGCATGCCAAAGCGATGCTGTGCCAAGCGACGGTGTCGGAACACCATGCGCCACCCCGGCCACCCACCACACAACGGCGACCACGGCAGTCAACCCGGCAAACAGAAACATCGGACGAAAGGCGCCGCTCCAGAACGGATGCGGGGCAGGGGCGGGTTCGGAAATCGTAATCGGCGTGGTTTTGGCAGTCATGATCAACACCATGATATGAATTGGAATGCTTCCACAATAGGGGGCTTGCGCGGGCTTGCCTTGATAATGGACAACCGGTGCAAGCCGTATGTAAAAGCCACGCGGATCGTGTCAATCCAATCGGATCGTATCCGGGCTGAAAGTGTCCGTGCGGAAAGTATCCGTTAAGTCACGATGCCGCCAACCAGCAGGCCGTACTCTCTGATCTGGTCACGTGTTCCACTGTCTGGCAAGGCCGCATTGCGGCTGGGGTTTTGGTCATCAATGCCATAATTGTCCAACTGGCCGACCAATGCCATTGCGGCAAGTTCGCCCTCGGTTTTCCCCTGAACATTTGACGGGCCGTTATAAAGGCGGATCAGATTGCCGATGACAATTGTTGCAATCACGGCCCGTAAAGAGGTGAAAGACACGCCGCGATATTGTGGCGCATGCGGTGGATCATCGGCTGTTGCCACACCTGCCGCCAAGCGTTCCATCAGGGGATGTGTCCAATCACGCAATGCATTCGCCGGGGCGCTTCCTGCCCATGTTGTTACTGCCTGAACCAAGGTGTTCAGCCGCCCCTGTTCTGTTTGGTTGGTTGGTTTAAGGATATAAATCAGTGCCGTATCAGGTTTGCGATACAAACCGGGGCCACCGACTTTGAATGAAAGGACGTCCGGATCCGTGGTTCGGGCCTGCGCCAGGAACCCGTTTATCGCCGCCGGTATTTGACCCAGGGGCACATTGATTGCCAGGCGGATCGCATCGCGTTGCGCCTGAAGGCGGGGAAAGTTGAAATGATAGAAGCATCTGTAAAGCTGCGCACCGGGCAGCGACCAGAATAATTGCGGGTAATTCGCGCGATTTTGATATGTGACTTCACGAAATACATTGTCCTGAATGGTGACCGTCGTTCCATTGCCTTGCACGAACTGATTTTGGCAGGAGCCGAGTTGACCGATGACGGTGTTGATGGCGTCAAAGCCAAGGTTGTGATGTGGATTGAGGGGCATGTTTGCCGGTGTGCTGAAGGCTTGATAAAATTGACGGTAAAGATTTGTCAGAACAAGGGTGCGGTTTGGGCCGACATTTTGCAGGGCGGCTTTCATTCGCGGTAAATCGGTCGTGGGAATGCTATCCCAGACAGCCGTAGTGGCGGCTTTCAGATTGTCGAGAGCTGTCATAATGAGACCTCCTTAAATTGCAATCGGGCCCGGTGGCGTGGGATTTGGCACAAACGGGTTGCCACCAAGGGACGACAGGATGTCGCGAAGATTGGCAACCAAGCCTTTGGCAAGGGCATTTTCCTTAAGGGCCTGATTGTCCGGCACTGTTTTTGACCGGTTAAGAGGCCCCAGCTTTGACATATTCAGGTTCATGCTGATCAGATATTCCAGTGGCGTGATGAAAAGCGGCGTCATTGTGCTTTGCAAGGCGCTTGCGGCGGCAATTCTGCTTTTGTCATTGCCCAGATCAGAAAGGTTTTGCTGCAACAGATTAAGCTGCGAAAGCATTCCCTGTGCTTGTTGATCAATCGAAGGACGTTGTTCGATCAGATTGATCAACGCCAATGTTTGCGTGTGTGCGGATTGGATGGTTTGCGTGATATCTGCCATGCCGGTCTCCAGAACGTGTCACTGGTGTTTTGACGGTCTGGCGGCAACAATGTGATATTGCCAATGGCGATCACCTGTGACGATATTCTGGAAAATCATCGGACTTTTAAGATGATAAGCCTTTTCTTCGCCATATATCGCGCTAGATTAGGGAAAGCATTCATGCGCAGGCCAACATGCCGGTGCAGACCCCACCTATGCCCAACCATGACAGGAGCCTTTTTCACCATGAAGATCACGTTCTCCGATCTTGCCATTCCGACCTCGGGCGCTGTGATCGCCTTTGCCACCGACGGCGGCGATCTGATGCCCAGTGCGGTCGCACTGGACGAGGCGACCGGCGGTGCGCTGGCCAAGGCCATCAAGGGATCGACGTTTAAGGGCAAGGCGGGTCAAAGCCTGCAACTGCTGGCCCCGGCCAATGTCGATTTGTCGCGCATTATCTTGTTCGGGATCGGCAAAGAAGAAGAATTTGACGTGATCGCCGCCCAGAAACTTGGCGGCAGCGTTACGGTGCGCGCGCTTTCGACCGGTGAAAAGGATGTTGCCATCCTGTTTGATATGGAAGGCATGGCGTGCGATTTCGCCACCGGGGCGATGTTACGCGATTATCGTTTTGATAAATACCGCACCACCGAAACCAAAGAAGACAAACCGGTTTTGAAATCGCTTTCGATTGCCGCGCGCGACCACAAGGAAGCCAAAAAACAGTTCGACAGTGCCAAAAAGGTTGTCGAAGGCGTGTTCTTTACCCGTGATCTGGTGTCTGAACCGGCCAATGTGCTTTATCCTGAAAGCTTCATGAAAGAAGTCAGCGCGCTTGAAAAACTCGGTATCGAGATCGAGGTGCTGGACGAAAAGGAAATGAAAAAGCTTGGCATGGGCGCGCTTTTGGGCGTTGCCATGGGCTCGGCGCACAAGCCTTATATCGTTGTCATGCGCTGGAACGGCGGCAAGAAAAAAGACGCACCGGTTGCCTTCGTTGGCAAGGGGGTCACCTTTGATACCGGCGGGATTTCGATCAAACCGGCCGGTGGCATGGAAGACATGAAATGGGACATGGGCGGTGCCGGTGTTGTTTCTGGTCTGATGAAGGCGCTGGCCGGGCGCAAGGCGAAATGCAATGTGGTCGGGATTATCGGCCTTGTTGAAAATATGCCGTCCAGCACGGCACAGCGCCCGGGCGATGTTGTGACCTCGATGTCGGGTCAGACGATTGAAGTTATCAATACCGATGCCGAAGGCCGGCTTGTTTTGTGTGATGCGCTGACCTATGTGCAGGAAAAATACGATCCGAAACTGATCGTTGATCTGGCAACCCTGACCGGGGCAATCATCATCGCCCTTGGTCATGAAAATGCCGGTCTGTTTTCCAATAATGATGATCTGGCGACCCAGATCACCACGGCGGGCCTGGCGGTGAATGAAACCGTTTGGCGTCTGCCGCTGTCATCGGCTTATGACAAACAGATCAAATCCGACATTGCCGATATGAAAAACGTTGGCGGTCGTCCGGCCGGTTCGATCACCGCGGCCCAGTTCCTGAAACGCTTTATCACCAAAGACCGCCCCTGGGCGCATCTTGATATCGCGGCGATGGCGTGGTCGTCAGCAGATAGCGAAGTCGTCCCCAAAGGCGGTACCGGCTATGGCGTGCGCCTGCTCGATCGTTTTGTTGCCGACAATCACGAAGCCTGATCAAAGATCAAACGCATATTGCAAACAAAAATACACCAAGGCCGGGGAATTTCCCCGGCCTTGGTTTTAGAAAATACCTTTTACTTCACGCCGATCTGATCAACGGCTTTATTCCAGTCGTCATCATCCTGAAGGTCTTGGCGATCATTATTCTGGCCAGAAACCCAGACGTCAAAGTTCTGGCTTCCGGCATTAGTATTCTGGCATCTGGCGCGTGCTGCGATCCAGGGATTCACGCCCAATGTGTTCATGATCGTCTCATATGCCTCAACGTCGTAATATTTGTCATAGATGACATTGACGCAGCTTGAATACCCCTCGGGTGCCGGGGCTGTGTTTCGTGACAAAACGTATCCTTGACCATACTGTGCACGGTCCTGGAAATAGAGGATTTGCTGATAAACGCTCTCCTGACTTTGGGAAAGCGATGTCGCGTTATAGAAGGCTTCGGCGGCCGGTGTTGCCGTTATACTCAATGTGACGGATTGATTGCCAGCATCCGGGTTGTTCGGGGAAATCTTGCCAAAGGCATCTGCGGCCGCCTGATTGAGAAGTTGCAGGCCGACCCCTTGGCCGGGCGGGTTGGCACAGGCAAGCTGCAATATCATGGAACCGATATTGTGACTGCCGGGTGTCGCTTGCCATTCCGTGGCATAAAGTCCGACATTTGAACCATTTTCCGTGCAGACATAGCGCTGCATTGTCGGGTTTTTGTGTCCGCGGGAACTGATGTACTGCCCGATTTGCGTGCTGCCTTCCTTGATTTCCTGCCCCTGATAAAGCGGGTAGTAATCGCCGTACCGCCATAGATCGAGAGGATCGGTAATGCGTTTGCACAACGAGGCAACAATTTGACTGTCATTGGCGGTGTGCACCTTGTAGCCAACATTGACACCCTTGACCTGGGTCTCCTGGCTTTCGCGTTGCTCGGCTTGCAGGGTGCAGGCGATCTGGGCATTTGCCGTTTGGGTCAAGCCCAAAGCAACAATCGCAGTGCTAAGATAGATCAAAACAAGACCAGACTTCATAACCATTTTAACTCCATGCTGAAACATCCGCCTTTTTGACGATGACAAGCTTATTTCGTGATGGGTTAGGAGGACTGACTTGCCCGGTCTGACGGATCAGGGTAGAAATCCACCATGGCTGACATCTGGTTCTATCATCTGACCGCGTCCCCGCTGGAACGCGCATTGCCGACCCTGCTGTCCAAGACGTTGGAGCGGGAAAAGCGTGCTGTTGTGATGACGGGGAACGAAGACCGGATTGAAGCGCTCAATACCTTGCTGTGGACCTATGACGCGCAAAGCTGGTTGCCGCATGGCGCCAAATCTGATGGCGATGCAGAAATGCAACCAGTCTGGATCACGGCCGAGGATGAAAACCCCAATGGCGCGCAATTCCTGTTTTTGACCCAAGGCGCAATCAGCGACAAGATCGCCGATTACGAACGGGTCATCATGCTGTTTGATGATCGCGACACGCAAGCGGTGGCCGATGCGCGCACCCGCTGGAAAAACTGGAAAGACGCCGGGCACAAGCTGTCTTATTGGCAGCAAACCCCGCAAGGATCGTGGGACAAAAAGGCTGAAAGCTGAGTCCGGTCAGGGTTGTTTGTCGGTACTTGTGGCATTTGTTGTGCTTGTCGAACCTGTTGCGCTTGCCTCACCGGTCACATCTTCAAACAAAATTCCGACCAAGGCTTTGGTCACGTCATTCTGGCTTAATGTCCCCGCTGCCATTTCATTAATCGCCGGGAAACTGTCGGCGGACAGGTCAAACAGCTTTGACTGGATTTCCGATGCCCGCACCGGCCAGTCCGGGTCGATTTGCGCCAATCCCAGCAACATCGCACGCGCCATCTGATCGGCATAGCCGCTTTTGATGGCGTCTTGCACTTGCGGGATTTGTTTGGCCTGGGATACGGCCGTATCAAGCGTTGCCAGTAAATCGGCCAGGTCCTTTGCCTGAATTTGAATATCGGTAACCGGATAATTCTGTCCGATGTCACGTAACGGGGCGACGGCGGCAGATGTGCCATAGCTTGACAGATATGAAATTGCCCCGCCCAGTTGCCAGCTTTCCCATTTTTTCCAACTTCCCTTGCCAAGGTCTTCGATCATCGGCGTGGCGATGGTGCCCTGATAACGGCAAAATATTTGACCAACCTCGTTTGAAGTTGGTTTGGCGGCAACATCTTGCGCCCGGTCTTTGACCAGTTTGTCGATGTCGGTCAGGGCCTGTTGATAATCGGTTTGCGCCGTCATCATTCTTCTCCTTGCAAATCATTGACAGCATCAACCGTCAAGCGCCGTCCACCAGTTGTTAAAGCGTGCATTGCCAAAGGCTACCTGACCATTAAAGGGCGCGCGTGTTTCATTGGTGCCGCAATGAATTTCGCCATGATGGGCGTGATAGTAATCCCAATCGTCGATAAAATCGCAAGTAAGGCCGTTACCAAGATTGGCGATCTGTTGCTGAAGGTCGTCTTCGAACAGGTCATAACCATTATTGGCAACCGTATTATCGATAACCCAAGGCCCAAACGGCTTGGGAATAAATAAATGATTATTGCCGGAAAACAGATTGGGCATGTCGCCCGTCAGGGCAGAACAGCGAAATCCGCTGTTCCTGCCGGGATAGATATTGAAACCACCATCGCTACCATTCGTCCAGAAATCGATCTTGTCAGTCAGTCCAAATGCACCATCAATACGGGTTTCGGGGATGAAGATCACCGGAACTTTGATGATGTCGGCATTGCCAAGGTCAAAGGCGCCTTTCATCTTATCGACATTGTCGGTGATGACTTTTTCTATCCCGTTGATATTCCAAGTCCGCAGTTGTTGGTAGGTATACTCGCGATAGCCATCAAAGTTTAACCATTTGGTCTGCGCTTGCCCGTTACCAAGAAAGTCGGTGATGGTCGCCGAGGCATCCGCTGTTCCTTGGGCAGGAAATCCGGCAAAATTGGGAGTGAGATTGCCCGGTGATTGTGGTGGACGGGCAAGCAATGTGGCATTGCCATGAGCGACTTGATTGTCGCGCAGTATTTGATAGGCCCTTGCCGGACTTGCAACCAACAGCTTCCATCTTTTGAAAGGATTTCCCGGGTTGTTGGCTTTGACGAATGTCATCATCTCATCGACATGGCCGACCCTTAGCCAATCGGCATTAAGGACGATTGGGGCTTGCATGTTTTGGGCGGCAAGAAACTGACGGCTGCTGTTATCAAGGGTGCTTTCGCGGTGGTGGCCGTAATAAATGCGCCCGAAACGGTAATCGGTTGTGCCGATCAAGTGGGATTTCCGTACGGGCGGTGTGACACTGATATTGCCACCGGAATTGCCATCATTGATGGCATCGGCGCTGCCTGCGGCGGGATAAAAGATGCCGATATCGCGATCCAGCAATGTTTGGTAGACCCAGTTTTGCAGGTGGTGCCAGCGATGAGCTTTCATAAAGACGTCTTTGCGTTCTATATCGCCGCCATTACCAGGCCATGAACTGTAACCAGATACCATGGTATCGCGTAGCCATTGATCCGGTGTTGCTGTTGGCAATCCAGGTTGGCCTGCTGCTGTAAAGTTGTTCCATGCATTGCCGTTGAGATAGGGGATATTGGTTTGCGCAGCCGTGTCGGGTGTTGCCAGCGTTAATGGATTATAAGGGTTTGCATCGGCGGCAACAGCATTATGAAGGTCTGTTCGAAATTGATTGTTGTTACCTTGTTCGACATAAATACCTGTCACGGTTTGTTGGTGATGATTTGCAATCCAGCGTGCTGCCATCACGTGCTCAATAAAATAGTAGGCTGCGGTATTGAGGCCAGCGACTTCGGGCTGAACAACCAAAAGACCGATGATGGCACGGCCGCTTTCAAACCCCTGACCAGCAAAACGCACAGCTTCGATGCCATAGGTCTTTTCTGCGCCGACAATGGCCTTATCTTGTGGAATCTCGGTCGCGACGGTTTCCGGGCCAAGAATTTCGGCACTATTATTGGCGATGCCATCAAATATGCGGAAATGGCGGCTGGCAGGCGCCTCGCCTTGTCCGGCAGGGCTGATTCTGAGTCGCAAACCCCATCCGGGTGGAGTGACCGCCGGTGGGCCGAAGGATTGCCGGGTGATTTTCAGGTGCGCTACGCCGCTATTAAGGTCGTTATCACCATTGACGTGATTGTCCTGATTGTCGGTATAACCCGCGCCGGTATTGCCGCCGTCCTGATTGCAATTGACGGGAATGATGGCTCCCATGCCATTGGGCCCAAAGCTGATATTTTCCGGTGTTCTGCTATTTCGCGCACCGACTGCCAGGTCGACGGTGCCGTTGCGATCCCGGTCGGTGTGCAGGCTATAGAAGATCACGCTGAGATCTTTGGCGTTGGTTGCATCGCCTGCGACATTGATATTGGCCTCGTTGATTGGCGCAAACCCTGCCCCGGTGATCCTTAAATTCCAAGTGCCATTGGCGACGGCAAAGGTACGTGCCTTGGTTCTGGCCTGCGGTGTAAATGTTAGTTCCTGCGTTTGTTGAGTGTGAGCCGCCGAGGTCAATGAAACCCTGACGCGACTGAATGGATAGTTGCCGATGGGGGCGGTGAGCTGGACGGTGTAATTTGGCATGGCGTCCTCAGCGACTGGTGGGTTCGGAAGATGAGCCGTCGTTCATCGCGTCGGCAATCGATAGTTGCGCCTGAAGCGCGTTGTTCAGAATGGCAACCCGATCATCAATGGTGCCAAGACCGGTATCTTTCAGGATGGCGGTTGCCCAGGGCTGATTGGTGATGTCCGGGCCGCCTGTGAACTGCACGGTGGCATAGTCGTTAATCCCGTCGGGCGTTTTCACGCCCAGCTTGATCGCCGCATCCCCGGACGCGTTGCTGGCAATCGCCAAACTGTCGGCGTCATACCCGGCAACGGCATCGGGAATGGTGATCTGCAAATAGCCGGGCAGGGATGCAATCACATCGTCAAGTGATGGTACTGGCACCGGCGCGGGCGATGGTGAGGGGGTTGGTTGCGGTTTCGGGCCGCAGGAGGCGGTTGGCAGGGCGGCAACCGTGCTGGCCTCGGTCGTTAACAGTTGGGACACCTCATCGGCAAAGCGCTTTTCGGCCTGCAGGCGGTTGGTGCTGGCCCCGTTAAATTTGTTTTTACTGACGACGCTGAGCGTTTTAAGGCGTTCGGTATCCTGCGCAGCAAAAGCTTTTAGAAGCTCTGTGATTTGCGGGGCGGCATTTGCAATGCGCTGTGAAAGTGCCTTGGCATCCTTGCCGCTGGCCGCTGCAATCAGGGCATCCCCTTCGTGCGCAAGGGCTTCATTGCTGCTGATTTGCGCGGTTAGACTATCAAGCTGCGCCTTGGTGCGAATATCGATCTTGGCGCCGGTGATCGTGACATTGGTCGGGTATTGCGCCAGTGTTCGGGCAAGGTCGCTGATCCTGTCGGCATAGGCCATCTGTCCATTCCCGCATTGGTGAAGACCCCCAATGACGCGATGGAAAATAATTTGTGATCAGATTTTTGAAAAGCAGTTAATACAAATAAATACTGTTATTATTTTATGTATCATAAAAGCTATGCGTAAAATGCATGTAAATGGGGATTGATGAATTCGATTGTGTCCGTTATACACGTCTTATCGAACGCGCCGATTTGCTCCTCAGCTTGCGGGCGCGATAAAAATGCGGCTAAAGCGAGAGGGCGTGCACGCTCCGACATGTACGACCGCCTCGGTTTCGCCGCGGCGGTTTTTTTATGTTCGGAAAAGGTTGGGATCCATGATCAGGCTCTCGAACGTCCAGAAGACCTATCCCGCACGACGCGGAAACCCGGCGCATACGGCGTTGCATGGTATCGATCTTGATATCGCAGCCGGTGAAATCGTCGGCGTTATCGGCCGGTCCGGTGCGGGTAAATCAACACTTATCCGCTGTATCAATCTGCTTGAAGTTCCGACATCGGGCAGTGTGATTGTCGATGGTGCGGATGTCACCAAACTTTCCAAGCGCGATTTGCCGCTGTTTCGCCGCCAGCTTGGCATGGTGTTCCAGCATTTCAATTTGCTGTCGTCGCGCACAGTGTTTGACAATATCGCCCTGCCGCTTGAACTGGCCGGTGCGACCAAGGCGGAAATTGCCGCTGCGGTTGATCCGTTGTTGCCGCTTGTCGGGCTTGAAGACAAGCGCGACCGTTACCCGGCCGAGCTTTCGGGTGGGCAGAAACAGCGGGTTGGTATTGCGCGCGCGCTTTCAAGCAATCCCAAAGTGGTGCTGTGTGACGAAGTGACTTCCGCCCTTGATCCGGAAACCACCCGCCAGATCCTTGGTCTTTTGCGCGATATCAACAAGCGCCTTGGCCTGACCATGGTGGTGATCACCCATGAAATGGCGGTGGTTAAACAGTTGTGTGATCGGGTTGCGGTAATGGATGGCGGCGTGATCGTCGAAGAAGGCAAGGTCGAGGACATTTTTGCCAATCCGACCCATGCCACAACGCAGTCGCTTTTGGCCGATGAATTTCTGGATTACCCGGCGCGGCCCGGCGTTGTGGCGGATGCTGCGACGGTGACGGCGACTACCGGGCAGGAGGCTTAAACCATGTTTGCAACCCTTGCACCGATCCTGCTTCAGGCGACGCTTGAAACCTTTGCCATGGTGACGGCGGCCCTTGTGCTTGGCACGGCGGTTGGCCTGCCGCTTGGTGTGTTGCTGGCAACATCCGGGCGCGGCGAGCTTTTTGAAGCACTGATTTTCCAAAAAACGTTCGGCCCGATTGTCAATGCAACCCGGTCTGTGCCGTTTATCATTTTAGCCGTTGCGATCATTCCGTTTACCCGCTTGGTCGTCGGCACATCCATCGGCACATCGGCGGCCATCGTACCGTTGACCGTGGCGGCAATCCCGTTTATCGCGCGCATCATCGAAGGCGCGATCCGCGAAGTTGACGGCGGTTTGGTCGAAGCTGCACAGGCCATGGGCGCCCGCCCGCTTCAAGTGGTGACCAAAGTCCTGCTGCCCGAAGCCTTGCCGGGCATTATTCACGGTCTGACCCTGACTGCGGTCACCCTGATCGGGTATTCCGCGATGGTTGGGGCGGTTGGTGCCGGTGGGCTTGGCGATCTTGGTATTCGGTATGGTTATCAACGGTTTCGCCCCGATGTGATGGCGGCGGTTGTTATCACACTGATTGTTGTGGTGCAGCTGGTACAAAGCCTTGGCGACTGGATGGCGCGTAAGGCTGACAAGCGTAATATCTGATATTTTTTTCATCTTTGAATTCCCGCAAAACACCCACGTAAACAAGGAGTTTTACCATGCGGTTTCTGCTTAAACTTACGGCTGCGGCCGTTCTGATGTCGGCCTTTACCGGCCAGGCGATTGCCAATGAAAAAATCAAAATTGGTGTGACCCCGGGCGCACATGAAGAAGTCATGGAAGAAGTCGTCAAAGTCGCGGCGACCAAGGGTTTGGACATCGAAATCATCAGCTTTTCGGATTATGTTATTCCGAATCAGGCACTTGATGATGGTGATCTTCAGGCTAACAGCTTTCAGCATAAGCCGTATCTGGATAACCAGATCAAGGACCGCGGTTATGACCTTGCGGTTGTCGGGTATAACATCCTGACGCCGATGGGCATTTATTCCGACAAAATCAAAAGCCTGGACGAATTGAAAGACGGCGCGGAAATCGGTATTCCGAATGATCCGACCAATGGCGGACGCGCACTTTTGGTGTTGCAGTCACGCGGTTTGATCAAGGTTGATCCGGAAGCCGGGCTGGTTGTCAGCCCGCTGGATATCATTGAAAATCCCAAGAATATCAAGTTCATAGAACTTGACGCGGCACAGCTTCCGCGGTCGCTTGCCGATCTGGATGCGTCGGCGATTAACACCAATTACGCGCTGGAAGCCGGTCTTAATCCGATCAAGGATTCGATTGCGATTGAAGGCAATGACAGCCCCTATGCCAATGTGATCGTCACCCGCACCCAGGACAAAGATGCGCCTTGGGTCAAGACGCTGGTTGAAGCCTATCACGATGACGCAGTTCGCGAATTCATCGAAACGAAATACCAGGGATCGGTGATTCCAGTTTTCAAGATTTCTGAGTAATCGGCCTGATTGTTCATTTATTGTGAAAAATCCCGCAGGGTTTGTACCTTGCGGGATTTTTTATGTGCCGGTTTTTGAAAACAGGCCAAAATCAATAGTATGATTATATACAATCGCCGTTTTGGATGTCAGAGATATCCGTTTTGCGATGATTTCATCGATCAGTTCGGATCATCGTTTTCGGTCCCTGAGTGCGCGCGGTTTGTGCTGTCGTCAGAAGTGTCTTTTGGATCTTTCGGGCCGGTGTTGTTTTGCCGGGCAAGCAGGCGTTGATAGAACAGACCGATGGATATCAAAACAACGCCAAGTCCGATGAATGACAAGGCGCGCCAGATGCCTTCGAGGCCGGACATGTCAAACAGGAAGGCCTTGGCAATCGCCAGAAAGACAAAAGCCGCCGATGCCATGCGCAGATGAAGCGACCCGCGCCAGACGCCATAAGCCAAAAGCGCAATGCCAAAGCCAAGCCATGCGGCGGAATAGCTGTACAGTTCCGGCGATTTCCAGGGCAGGAGTATACCGATATAACCGTCATGGAATGCATGGCGGATTTCAAAGGTGACCCAGCAAAAGGCCAGCAGGATCGACAAAATGCCCGCCGTGCGGCGATAAAATTCGGGTTTGCCGCCGGAAAGCCGGGTGGCAAGAAGGCCGGTGAGGATGGCCGGCAAAAGATAGGCCGCCAGCAACAGATTGAAAAACAGCCCGTCGCCGATAAATTCGTTGGAAAATAACGGGTTGAGCAAGACAAGGTTCAACATGCCAAGCAAAAAGAACCCGATAATCCCCAGCCCCAGAATGCAGCGCGACATAACCGGACTGCCAAGCGAACGATCCAGACGTTGCAGGCCAATCGCGGCGGACAGGGCAAGAAGGGATTGCAGGCTCCATTCCATCAGGGTATCGGGTGCTGCATAGAAATCCCCCTGATTGGTGGCGTGATGCAAGATGACGGCACCGGTCGCAAGGCTTGTGAAAATTGCCAGTCCTTCGAAGGCAAAACGATGACGGGGATCGCCGGACTTGCCCCCCATCTGGCGCAGTTTCCAGACGCAGGCCCAAAACGCCAGCGCCGGGCCGCCATAACCCCACAGCAGGGCATTGAAAACGGGTGTCGTGCCCAATTGATCAACCGGAACAATGGTCGGTTGCCAGTAAATTGCCAAAAGGACCAGAAGCCCGATGCCAAGGGCGGTTTTGGCAAGCCCCGGCAAGGGCCAGCGCCCGCCGACCCAGATCGTTGCCACCGCAAGGGCGGCAAGGCCCAGTGGCAACCAGCCATCGCCAAGCAAGATAAACATCGCCGTCGCAATCATGCCGATTGTCCCGACCGTATAGGTGGCAAGCGCCCCGTCGCGGTGATGGGAAGACGGGGGCACACGGCGTTCGATGATTGCAAGCGCGCCAAGGAACCCGGCGGCAAGCGCCAGCGCAAAACCGCCAAAGAACAGATCAACATCGAGAATTTCACTGCGCCATAGCGCAATCAGGAACAAACCAATCGGGCCAGAAACCCCGGCCACCGCCATAAACAGGCGTGCGGTTGAAAACATCGCCCCGGCAAACCCGCCAAGCCCAAGCAACAGGCCAAAGCCAAGCCCGGTCAGCAAGAAGGATTGCGCATCGGGCAGAACCCCGAATTTATCTATCGCATCGGTGATGATCGGCTGATCAAACAAGAGCGGATCAATTGAAAGACGAATATCCCATCCCAGATAGCCAATCAGGGCCAAGACCGGGGCGGCCAGTGCCACCGGGGCCAAGGCCGGGAAAACGGCGGCATTTGCCAGCATCAGGGCCAGCATGATTGCCATGGTCGCGGTGGCACTGGCGTCATATCCATTGTTATGGAGAAGATAGAGGACAAGCCAGCCATTCCCGGCAATCAAAAGGGATGATTTCCAATCCATCCGGGCCGGAATGCGCGCCGGATCGCGGGGATAAATACCAACGGCAAATGCCGCAATCGCCGCCAAAAGAAGGGCAATGTCATAAAAGGCCAATGCGCCGCCGATATTGGCCGGGGCAACAAAGGCCAGAACATGCCCCCAGACAAAACCCGCAATCGCGGTTGTCATGGCAAACCAGTGCCAGCCGCGCAATCGGGCAATGCCATAGCTGCCAGCGGTGATGATCAAACCGTAAAATGCCAAAACCCAAGGTGCGGGATCATTTGACTGGACCAGAAACGGCACGATGTAACTGGTCAAAAGCCCGGTCGAGGCGACCAATGGCCCCTGCAAAAGGGCCAAGGCCAGCGTGCCGAGTGCCACAATCGCCATCAGGATAAAGGCGGTGGCCGGACCAATCAGGTCATAGAGCATATGGGCCGAAAAGACGGTGGCAAAGGCCGTGGTCGTCCCGGCGAGGGTCAGAATACCGGGGATATAGCCCGCGTTATCGCCGGTTTTGGCCGCCAGCAAGGCCGGTTGACGGCGCAGGTATTCGCCCGCGCCAAACAGGGCGGTGGCAAACAGGGCTGCGAGCAAAATGCGGATCACCGGACTGATCAACCCGGCTTCGATGGAATAATGCACAAGGAAAATCCCGCCCAGCACCAGCGCAATCCCGCCGACCCAAACCGACCAGCGGGTGCCGATCCGTTCTTCAAAGCCAATGCCCTGTGTTTTGGGCGATTGTGAAAGGGGTACTTGCATTTTTTGCGCTATCGTCGCCGCCGCCGGTTTTGCCGGTGTGGCTGTGGCTGTGTTTGTGTCTGTGGTCGGCGGGGTGGGGGGCGC
>TARA_R110001599_G_scaffold656_2_pt1 | contig 25540 bp, 23 predicted proteins | sample TARA_R110001599 | Tara Oceans TARA_R110001599 (sample SAMEA4398360) | marine metagenome | biome: Polar Biome; feature: [MES] marine water layer (ENVO:01000295) within the mesopelagic zone...; material: water (ENVO:00002006), including particulate matter (ENVO:01000060) such as......
GGCCGCTAAGATGGCTGCTATCGAAATGTGTAATAGTGTTTGTTTCATAAAAATTCCCGTTATTGGTGGGTGGTGGATAATTAAAACCGCATCAGTGTAGGTGGGCGCTGTTACAGCTTGGGGACAATAAAATGTCGGAATTAGGGCATTTTTATGACAATGGATTACCCTGCAATGCAGTGCATTAAAATGGTGCTTGTGTGCCTATTTGGTGCGCACGTATGCACTCTTGGAAGGCTTGGTTGCAGCCGATATTGCGATGAAAACGCCGCAAACTAGGGGATCTCGGTTTTGGCATGCTATGTGTATAGTTTCTTGTGTCCGCACTCTTGGTGGTATTGGACATAACATTCAAAATGGAAGGCTAGGGTTCCGGTTGCCACTACTTACTTGTAGTAAAAGCAACGACTGGTCCGAGAGCTTTCGACCTTCGGGGTACCTGAGTAGATCAGGTCACAAGGTTACACGGCGGGACAAAAGCCCGGGAGACGAACGGCGATATGCGCCATGAGTGCTCTATGCAACTGTGTAAAACCTCTGGAGGTTCAACCATGAAGCGACTTTCCGCTTTACTGCTTACACTTACTTTCTCTTCGTTTTCTGCTGCCGCGACTGACAGCTTTAAAGTCTGCTGGTCAATTTATGTTGGCTGGATGCCTTGGGGCTATGCCGCCGAGCAGAAGATCGTGGATAAGTGGGCAAAAAAATACGACCTCGATATTGAGGTTGTACAAATCAATGACTACATCGAGTCAATTAACCAATACACAACCGGTGAGTTTGCTGCTTGTGCTATGACGAATATGGATGCCTTGACGATTCCTGCTGCTGGCGGGGTTGATAGCACAGCATTGATTGTTGGTGATTTTTCCAACGGTAACGACGGTGTGGTATTAAAAGGCTATGACAAACTCAAAGACATTAAAGGTCAGCGTGTAAATTTAGTGGAATTGAGTGTCTCTCATTACTTGCTTGCTCGGGGCTTAGAAAGTGTCGGTTTGAGTGAATCCGATGTAACTGTCGTTAATACCTCCGATGCCGATATGGTTGCGGTTTACCCCACAGCCGGTATTAGTTCAGTGGCAACCTGGAATCCGCTATTAAGCGAAATCATGACGATGCCTGGCGCCAACAAGGTTTTTGATTCCTCCCAAATCCCAGGTGAAATTATCGACTTATTGGTCATCAATACTGACGTACTGAAGGCCAATCCTAAGCTCGGCAAGGCACTTACCGGCGCTTGGTACGAAATCATGGCCATGATGAGCGCCAAAGATAAAGGTGGCGTAGAGGTTCGCACCGCAATGGGCGTGGCATCAGGCACCGATCTAGCTGGTTACGAAGCGCAATTGGCGAGTACCGAAATGTTTTACACCCCCGCAGCAGCGGTAGCCTTTACCAATAGTGCGGCCTTGAAAACAACAATGAAGAATGTTGCTGAGTTTTCGTTTGCGCATGGCTTACTTGGTGATGGCGCTCCCGACGCTGGCTTTATTGGTATTGAAACACCCTCCGGTGTATTCGGTAACAAAGCCAATATCAAATTCCGTTTCGACCCAAGCTATATGCAAATGGCGGCAGACGGCAAACTGTAAATCTCGCGTATGACGAGATCACCCTCCGACGAATGGGAGGGAGACTACGCCCATAGCAATATGGGCAATACTATCTGGCGCAGGGATGCGCCTATCCACTCGCTACCGCTTCGCTTACTTTGATAAGTGTATGTACAAGGGTTTGGCAACTATATGAAACGACTGATAAACCTACGACCCAGTCGAGTATGGCGGGTGGCCCTCGCGCTACTGCCCTTTGCAATAATTTTACTGCTGTATATTTCGGCGTCGGATGCCCGTCTTGCTGAAAACCCACAGGACAAATTATTGCCCAGTTTTACGCAAATGGGTGATGCTATTCAGCGTTTGGCTTTTGAGCCCAGTAAACGCAGTGGTGACTATTTATTTTGGCAAGACACCATGAGTAGCCTGCGTCGTCTCGGAATCGGCATGGCCATCGCGGCGTCGTTGGGCATGTTGTTCGGTTTGTTGACGGGTGCCCTGCCAACAATCAACGCCAGTTTTGCACCGCTGCTCACCGTGGTGTCGCTGGTACCGCCAATGGCCTTGTTGCCCGTGCTGTTTATTGTATTTGGTTTGGGCGAAGTGTCGAAGGTCGCACTAATTGCCATCGGTATTACACCTTTTATCGCCAGAGATATTCAAAAACGCAGTTTAGAGATTCCCCGCGAACAACTCGTTAAAGCCCAGACTTTGGGTGCAAATAGTTGGCAAATAATTGTAAGGGTGTTGATTCCCCAATTAATGCCCCGCTTGATTGATGCTGTGCGTTTGTCTCTAGGGTCCGCATGGCTGTTTTTGATTGCCGCCGAGGCTATTGCCTCGACAGATGGCCTCGGCTACCGCGTGTTCTTAGTGCGGCGTTATTTGTCTATGGACGTAATACTGCCGTATGTGGCGTGGATCGCGCTGTTGGCATTCATCATTGATTACGCGCTTGCCAAACTCAGTGCTGCCGCCTTTCCGTGGCACGCACAGCAGGAGGGTAAGTCATGATAGAAATCCAGAATGTTTGGAAACGTTTTGATGACAACGTCATCTTGGAAAATATTTCTGCCACGGTCAAAGAGGGGGAGTTCATTACCTTGGTAGGCGCCTCGGGCTGCGGCAAAAGTACCTTTTTGCGCATGTTACTCGGGACCGATACCCCGTCACAGGGCAGTATTTTACTCGATGGCAAAATCATCGCGGATGAACCTGATGCTGAGCGTGGCGTGGTATTTCAACAGTATTCAGTTTTTCCACATTTGAGTGTGTTAGAAAACGTGGTAATTGCCCGCGCGTTTGAAGGTAGTAAGTTCGGCTTTTTGTGGGGGGCAGCGAAAAAGGCGGCCCGCGCCGAGGCAGCAGAGCTACTTGATATTGTTGGTTTAAGTCACATGTTGCATCGCTACCCAGACGAACTCTCTGGCGGAATGCGGCAACGTCTAGCCATCGCTCAGGCCTTAATTTTAAAACCCCGAATTTTATTATTAGATGAGCCTTTTGGCGCACTCGATCCAGGCATTCGCGCCGATATGCACGAGCTAGTTTTAAATCTGTGGCGCAAACACAAACTCACGGTATTTATGGTTACCCACGATTTAAAAGAGGGGTTTCACTTAGGCACGCGTTTGTGGGTTTTTGACAAACTAAGAGTCGACGCGCAGGCGCCTAATGCCTATGGCGCAGGTATTACCTACGACCTGCCGGTTGGCGCGTGTGAGCCGGAATTGCTTGAAGAAATAGATGGGAGTCTGTCTGCCAATAATGTGGCGGAGGAAATATAAAATGCAAAATTACAAAACGGAAATTGCACCGGGGGGACACTGGTCGCTGGAGCTGCGTCGGGGTACACAAATGACCTTGCGTGATATAAGTGGCGGCAGCAATGTTGGTATGTTGTTTTACAATCCGCGAAATTTACTCGAGCGCTATAACGCGCCGGACACCTTGAAGTGTCAGCACACCTTTAAATTGAGTCAAGGGCATTGTTTGTACTCAGACATGGGGCGAATTTTTGCATCAATTACCGCAGACAGCTTCGGTTGGCATGACACCGTGTGCGGTAACAGTCACGCGTCACACGTGGTCGATAAATGGGGTGCGCGGGATTACCAAGCAGACCGAAACGACTGGCACCAAAATGGCAATGATGCATTCTTGGTCGAACTTGCAAAATACGGCTTAGCGGCCGCTGACATGGCGGCGAACATTAATTGGTTTAGCAAAGTGGTGACGGATGCTGAGGGCAATATGTCCTTAGCCGCTTCGCGTAGTCAATGTGGCGACAGAGTTACGCTGCGTTTTGAGATGGACACCCTGGTTGTTTTACACAGCTGTCCGCATCCCTACAGCAAGGCCACGAGTTACCCGCAGCACCGTGTTGGTATTGAACTCGCCATCGCGCCGCCGGTTGCCGACGATGATGAGTGTTTAAATCATTGTCCGGAAAATCGTCGGGGTTTTGCTAACAACGCCTTGTATTACTTGGGCGCTTAAGGCGGAGGATTGAAGATGATTAAAGTAAGTCAATTACAGGCCGATGCTGCTGATTTTTCGATGACAGTTGGTGCTGGCGATTATTATCTTGGCAAAGTCAGTGCCGGACAAACCTTTCGGATTTTAGACCTAGAGGGGAATCAGGCCGCAGACACATTGTTTTACAGCGCAGAAAACCCTAGTGAGCGTTATAGCGCGACCGACACCATTCGCGAACAAGGCAATGTTTACCTTACTGCAGGCTCGATCTTACGGAGCAATCACAACCGCGCAATGCTGGAAATTGTCGCCGACACCTGTGGCCGGCACGACACCTTGGGTGGCGCTTGCGCCACAGAGAGTAATACCGTTCGCTACGATTTAGAGAAGCGCTGCATGCACGCCTGCCGCGATAGCTGGATGTTGGCGATAGCCGAAAGGCCCGAGTACGGCTTAAGCAAACGCGATATCAGTCACAATATTAATTTTTTCATGAACGTGCCGGTGACTGAAGAGGGCGGGCTTAGCTTTGCTGACGGGATTTCAGCGCCCGGAAAATACGTCGAGCTAAAAGCACATATGGATATTTATGTACTGATCTCTAATTGTCCGCAATTAAACAACCCCTGCAACGCCTACAACCCGACACCAATTGAATACTTGGTTTGGAATACTTAAGCACAAGGTCAGAGGCCTGCTCTCAGGCGTTTGATTTGTTATAAATCATCTTCAGTGGACGGCCACTGTCGTAAAACGTCACGGGACGGCCCGTTACTGGACTGCTATGTTCACTAAAGTTTTGATTGCGAATCGCGGCGCTATTGCCACACGGATTATTCGTAGCCTAAAAGAACTCGACGTTATTGCGGTTGCTGTTTACGCCGAAGCCGACGCGCGCAGCTTGCATGTGCGTCATGCTGATGAAGCTTACAGTCTTGGCGAGGGTGGCGCTGCCGATACCTATCTTGATGCGGAAAAGATACTAGCAATTGCTAAGTACTGTGGTGCAGAGGCGATCCATCCCGGCTATGGTTTCCTGAGTGAAAATGCTGGTTTTGTAAAGGCGTGCGAAGCAGCCAATATTGCCTTTATTGGTCCAACTGCAGAGCAGATGCAGAGTTTTGGATTAAAGCATTGCGCGCGGGATATCGCGGAAAGTGTAGGCGTGCCACTGCCACCGGGCACTGGTCTGCTGGCTGACCTCGATAGCGCACTTAGCCACGCAAGCGTGATCGGCTACCCCATTATACTCAAGAGCACAGCGGGCGGCGGCGGTATTGGCATGCAGGTCTGCCACAGTGAAGCGGAGTTGCGCGGTGGTTTTGAAAAAGTAAAAAAACTTGGCAGTAATAATTTTGCCGATGACGGTGTTTTTCTAGAGAAATTTATAGCGCGGGCACGCCACATAGAAGTACAGGTGTTTGGCGACGGTGCCGGACAAGTTGTGGCTATCGGAGAGCGTGATTGCTCGGCCCAGCGTCGAAATCAAAAAGTGGTGGAAGAGTGCCCTGCGCCGAATTTACCAGAGAGCGTACGTCAGGGTTTGTATGCACTCTCTGAACAATTGCTCGCGGCGGTTAATTACCGAAACGCCGGCACTGTTGAATTTATTTACGATCCCGATACCACCCAATTCTATTTTCTGGAAGTGAATACCCGCTTACAAGTAGAGCACGGCGTGACAGAGGCCGTGTGGGGTGTTGACCTCGTTAAGTGGATGTTGATGCTGGCCTGTGGCGATTTGCCGGAATTGGACCAGTTACGCGGGGGGCTAGTTGCGAAAGGTCATGCCGTTCAGGTGCGGGTGTATGCCGAAGACCCCTACAAGCAATTTCAACCTTGCGCTGGTCTGCTTAGTAAAGTTGCGTTCCCTGCGGCGACGGGTTTGCGCATAGATCACTGGCTAGACAGTGGTTTAGAGGTATCGCCGTATTTTGACCCAATGCTGGCGAAAATTATTTTTCACGGTGACAATCGTGACGCTGCGCTGGCAGGGCTACGCACGGCGCTGGCCGACACTGAACTGTACGGGATTGTTACCAACCGCGATTATTTACGGGCACTGTTAAATGATGACGTTCTCAAAAGCGGACAACTTACCACACGATATTTAAACGATTTCCAGTGGCAGCCGCGGCGCATAGATGTTCTGCAAGCGGGTACTCAGACCACGGTACAAGATTACCCGGCGAGGTTGGGATACTGGAATGTAGGTGTACCACCGTCTGGCCCCTTCGACAGTTATTCCTTTCGTTTGGCCAATCGCCTATTGGGCAATGATGCTCGAGCGGCCGGTTTGGAAATTACCCTGCAGGGGCCAAGCTTGTTGTTCAGCGCCGATACCCAAGTGGTGATCGGTGGTGCCGAAATTCCGGTGACGATCAATGGTCAGCCCCTGTCATTGCAAAATTTCAATACTAGTTCAGTCGCCAGTGACGACGAACCCAATTTGGATTCGGCGCTTTGGCAAGTGATCGATATTAAGGCCGGGCAAACTCTGGCTTTGGGTCGGATTAGCGAAGGCGCGCGGTCGTATTTAGCGGTGGCGGGCGGTGTTCAATGCCCCGAATATTTGGGGTCGCGCTCGACCTTTACCTTGGGCCAATTTGGTGGTCACAGCGGCCGGGCGTTGATGGTCGGCGACGTATTGTCACTCTGCGAAGGTGAGCCCGGCAATCTGCTTCCCGCGCGACCTGTACAAGATATTTTGAAACCTGCCATCGGCAACGACTGGGAATTGCGCGTGATATACGGTCCCCATGGCGCACCGGATTTTTTTACCGACGATGACATCGCGGAATTTTTTGCGGCGAGCTGGGAGGTGCACTACAACTCCAGTCGCACCGGAGTGCGTTTGATCGGACCAAAGCCAACGTGGGCACGGCGTAGCGGCGGCGAGGCGGGGATGCACCCGTCTAATATTCACGACAATGCCTACGCCTTTGGCACTGTCGATTTTACCGGGGATATGCCGGTTATTCTCGGTCCGGATGGCCCATCACTGGGTGGTTTTGTCTGCCCGGCCACGGTGATCACAGCAGACCTTTGGAAGTTGGGGCAACTCCGCGCCGGCGATAAAATTCGCTTTGTTGCGGTGAGCGTAAGCGACGCAGTGGCCGCTGAGAAATTTCAGCGCTTGAGTTTAAGCGAGTTAGCGCCGCCGGGGCCGGAGGCTTATTCGCTAGCGACCCTGCCGTCGCCCATTGTTCGTCGTTTGAGTGCGGAGGAGTTTGGCGACGAAGTCCTCTACCGCGTCGCGGGTGATCATTTCTTATTGGTGGAATACGGGCCGCAAGAACTGGATATTCGCCTGCGCTTTCGCGCTCATGCCCTGATGCAATATTTACAGCAACATCCTATCGCAGGTGTAATTGAACTCACGCCGGGGATTCGCTCGCTGCAACTACACTACGACTCAATGCAGATCTCCCTCGCAGTGCTTTTGGATAAATTAGTGGCCGCCGAAAGCTATCTGTCTAAGCAGCTTGAGCATCTCAATGTGCCCTCGCGCACGGTGTACTTGCCCCTGAGCTGGGATGACGCAGCCTGCCAGCTGGCGATTGAAAAATACCAGCAATCGGTGCGCGCGAATGCGCCGTGGTGTCCAAGCAACTTAGAGTTTATTCGTCGTATTAATGGTCTGGACGATATCGCGGCGGTCAAAGAAATTGTTTTCAACGCAGCTTACTTGGTCATGGGTTTGGGCGATGTATACCTAGGGGCACCGGTTGCAACGCCTGTTGACCCCCGGCATCGTTTGGTCACCACTAAGTACAATCCCGCCCGTACATGGACTGCTGAAAACTCAGTGGGCATTGGCGGCTCATATCTATGCGTATACGGTATGGAAGGCCCAGGGGGCTACCAATTTATAGGTCGCACCCTGCAAATGTGGAATCGCTACCGGCGCACTGCGGAATTTACCGAACCGTATTTGCTGCGTTTCTTTGATCAAATTCGTTTCTATGAAGTTGAACACGATGAACTATTGCAAATTCGCGAGGATTTCCCCTTAGGAAAATACCCTTTACGAATAGAAGAGGGCGAGTTCTCGCTGTCTGACTATCAAGCTATGTTGCTAGAAAACGATGCGGAGATTAGTAGCCACACCGCTAAGCGCGAACAGGCGTTTGCTGAGGAATTGGCGCGTTGGCACGCTGACGGTCAGTTTCATTATCAGGCGCCGGAGGTTGTCGACGAAGTTGATATTGTCGCCTTGGCCGAGGGCGAAATTCCCGTCGACAGTTCTGTGGCAGGTAGCGTTTGGCAATTACTGGTTGCCGAAGGCGATGTTGTGAAAGAAGGGCAGCCGTTGCTACTTCTGGAGTCAATGAAAATGGAAATCGCGGTTTTAGCGCCAGAGGCAGGTCGCGTGAAAAAACAATTATTACGCGAAGGTGCGCGTGTTAGCGCTGGGCAGTCGCTGCTGATTTTGGAGAAAGTACTATGAGCATGGATCATTCTTTAAGTCTGGTAGATTTGCGCAAACGCTATCTGGACGGCAGCCTCACTCCTCGGGCGGTGTTTGAAACGATCGCCGAGCGTATTGCCGAGTACGCTGATCACAATATATGGATTCACACCTTAAGCCCGGCAGAACTCGAACCGTATTTTATGCGCCTAGCGCAGGTGGATATTGCCGCCTTGCCGTTGTACGGAATTCCCTTCGCCATCAAGGATAATATCGATTTAGCGGGTGTGCCTACCACAGCGGCATGCGCCGAGTTTGGCTACACGCCAGAGCGATCAGCGTTTGTGGTGCAACGCTTGATTGACGCCGGTGCGATTCCTGTCGGCAAAAGTAATCTTGACCAATTTGCGACGGGTTTGGTTGGTACGCGCTCGCCTTGGGGTGCCTGCAAAAATAGTTTTGATCCCGCTATGGTGAGTGGTGGCTCCAGTGCCGGTTCGGCGGTGTCAGTGGCACTCGGTATGGCGAGTTTTTCACTGGGCACGGATACCGCCGGCTCCGGGCGAGTGCCCGCGTGTTTCAATAATTTAGTCGGTGTTAAACCCAGTATTGGCCTACTGTCGGCCAGCGGCATGTTACCCGCCTGCCGCTCATTGGATTGCATTACCATTTTTGCGCTGCACTGCGACGACGCCAATGCGCTGTTGGCCGTGGCCGAGGGCGAGGACGCCAGCGATGCCTATAGTCGCGTAAACCCCTTTGCAAACCAAAGTCGTCATTACGGCGCTTGGCAGGGGCCGCTTAAAATAGGTGTGTTAGCTGCTGAGCAACTTCGCTTCTTTGATCACGATGCTTATGGCGAGGCCTATCAGCAAACCATTGCGCGCTTGGCGGCGACTGGCGTTGAATTTCTCGAACTCGATTTTTCGCCATTTATTGAAGCTGCACGTTTGCTTTACGAAGGGCCATGGGTCGCGGAACGCTATATTGCAACATCGCCGCTCATCCAGAAAAATCCTGAGGCAATGCTGGCGGTGACGCGCAAAATTATAAGCCAGGGTGAAACGGCCACAGCAGTACAGGGCTTTTTAGCCCAATATCGTTTAAAAGAGCTGCGTAAGGCCGCGGAGTCGGTGATGGCGAGTGTTGATTGTTTGCTTACGCCCACCGCAGGCCGGCCCTACAGCATTGAGGCGGTGAATGCAGATCCAATTACCCTCAATAGCAATCTCGGCTTTTATACCAATTACATGAATCTGTTTGATATGGCTGGGGTGGCCGTGCCGACCGGTTTTACCGACAGTGGCTTTCCATTTGGGGTAACCTTGATTGGCAAGGCGTTTACCGATCGACGTTTATTGTCGATAGCCAATCGTATGCAGCAGTGTTTCCAATTACCGCTGGGTAAAGGGCAGGGTAGTTTTCAGCAGACCGGCGCCGCGACAGTTGGCGATCAGCAGCGTATATCTGTTGCGGTGTGTGGCGCACATTTGGAAGGCCAGCCACTGAATTGGCAGTTGATTGAGCGGGGCGGTTATCTTCTCCAAAAGACTCAGTCTGCGGCTAACTATAAGCTCTATGCGCTGGCCGGTGGGCCGCCGCTGCGCCCTGGTATGGTCGTCGCGCCGACGGGCGAGGGGCGAGCAATCGAGGTGGAAGTGTGGTCGCTGCCGACCAGCGAGTTTGGTAGCTTTGTGGCAGGTATTCCCGCGCCCTTAGGGATCGGCAAGGTAAATCTGCAAGATGGCAGTCAGGTCAGCGGTTTTATCTGCGAAGCGTCGGGGCTAGCCGGTGCTGAGGACATTAGCGACTTGGGCAGCTGGCGCTCGTACTTGGCTCGCAAGTAAATTCGCGTTTTCTTGATTTAAACGCAGGCCACGTTGACAGAGTTTCTCTTGGCGTGGCCCGCTTGAAGGTGTAGCGTTTAAACCTTAATCAAAGGATAGGTGCGACATGAATGCACTAGAAAGCGTAGTTGCGCGCTGCCCATATTGCGGCGAACGCGTGGAGTTGCTTATAGATAGCTCCGAGGGTGAACAGCAATATACCGAAGATTGCCAGGTGTGCTGTCAGCCGATGGTGGTTAGCGTTGCGATTGGTGACGACGATCTGCCAAGCGTGCAGCTGTTTAGTGAAAACGACGCATTTTAGCATCGTTGTTTTTTTACCTGCCATTGCCGGATCCGGCAATTTCATGCGCGCGCACTAACTCTAAGTTTATGCCTGACCGCGTGTTACGCTAATTGCTCACGCATTGCGCCGACTATTTCGTAGGAGCGCAGTCGTGCCTGGTGTGAATAAATCTGGGAAGTAATCATAAGCTCATCGGCGCCGGTTTTGGCGATGAACGCCTGGGTTTTTGCCAATACGGTTTTTGGATCGCCGATGGCCGAACAGGACATAATATTTTGCAACAGACTTTGCTCGCTCAATGATAATTCCTGAAGGTAATTATCAACGGGTGGCTGCAATTTGCCCGGGTTGCCGCGGCGTAAATTCACAAAGGCGCGTTGCATCGAGCTGGCCAGGTAATTGGCTTGGGCGTCGGTGTCGGCGGCAAAAATATTAAATCCCAACATTACATAAGGGCTGCTAAGTTGCGCTGACGGCCGAAAACGCGCCCGGTAAAGCTCGATCGCGGCCAACATTTTTTCCGGTGCAAAATGTGAAGCAAAGGCGTAGGGCAGGCCAAGGGAGGCGGCTAATTGCGCGCCAAATAAACTGGAACCCAAAATCCAGATTGGCACATTGAGGCCACGACCGGGAAACGCATGAATACGTTGTTCGGGGGCAGCTTCACCAAAATAGCTCATCAGCTCGACAACATCTTGGGGAAACTGATCGACATCTGCATGTAGGTTGCGGCGTAGGGCATAGGCCGTCGCCTGGTCGCTGCCTGGTGCGCGGCCCAAACCAAGGTCGATACGCCCAGGGAAAAGAGCTTCTAAAGTACCGAATTGCTCCGCAATGACCAGTGGTGCGTGATTGGGCAGCATTACCCCACCGGCACCTACTCGGATCGTTTTTGTGCCTGCCGCTACATGGCCGATGACCACCGCGGTCGCCGCGCTCGCGATACCGGCCATATTGTGGTGTTCGGCTAACCAATAGCGCTGATAACCCCATTGTTCCGCATGCTGGGCTAGATCAAGGGTATTGCGCAGGGAATCACCGGCGCAGCCGTCTACCGTGATAGGTGAGAGATCAAGTACGGATAGTTGGGTCATAAGGTTTCCAAGATCAAGGCGTTCAACTGAGTTTGGGGCAAAACAAGGGAATTCAATAGACCAAAGCTTTGATCACTTGCCGTGCTGCCAAGGAATACTCGCCAATTATTCAATTCTGAACTATATAAAGTGATCGTGGTGAGAATTAGGCGGGCAACGATCGTTCGGGAAATTGGCCGGTGCGAGCGTATTTCCGAGGCTAAATTTAGGAGCGCGTGATGGGCTTGCGAAAGCGCTTGGCCGTGGGGTTATGCCTTGCGGTGTTGGAGCTAAAGTCCTTTGCTGCGGCGCCAGAGCCGGTTTTGGCGGTGCTTGATGCGGAGCTGCAGCTCGTGCTCAATATCGGTGAATCTCTCGTTGGCGGTGCGTCCAGTCTGCTGGCGGGGAATCCTGCATCCCTACAAACCCAAGCTATTGAGAATGCTTTCGCGACCGTGCTTGGTGACACCCTCGGTGCTGTCGATATGGTCTTAGATGAGTTAGGAGGGGTGTCTAATTTATTCGGGCTTAGCTTTACGGTTGGTGAATTTGAAGCCAATGGAGTTAAAACCAGCTATGTAACCTTGCCGCTATCGTACACCTTTCGGTCCGAGAAAATTTTTGGTCGGCAGTGGATTGTGAGCCTGCCGCTTTCTCAGGGTGAAGTGAATGGCGCGAAGACCTATTCGGTGCAACCCGGTTTGGCGTTGCGTTTACCGATAACCGCGAATTGGGCACTTACACCGGGATTAAATGTCGGCTATGTTAAATCGGACGACCTCGATCAAGAGGCTGAGCAAGCCGGGGTGTCGATGTCGAGCGCCTATCGCATTGGACTGGGTGCGTCGTCGAACTCCATATACATCGGTAATCTGATTGGTTATTACAAAACACTGAAAGTGAATCTGGCGGGTAGGGAGTTTGATCCTAATATTGCCAATACCGTCTTGCGAAATGGCATTTTGTATTCCATCCCCTTGGCGCGAGCGAATGAAATTCTAAGCATTGAATTCAGCCTTGTGAATACCTTATTTAAGGGGACAGAAACCTATACGCGCAGCCAAAATGAATTGGCAGTGAGTGTCGGCAGCACTCGCCGGCACATGGCGCAATTAAGCTTTTTACGACTGGGGTTAAGTGTCGTTCAAGCTGAAGACATTCGCGGGCTTCGCCTTAATTTTGGGTACTATTTTTAGCACTAATCACATCAGTGCAGCAGCATTTCCCAGAACTTGGCCGTTTTGGTCTTGGTGTCGCGGCGCTGGGTAAAATACTGCACATGTTGTTCGCTGTGCTGAGGTGACAATTCAATTCCCCATAAAGCTTCAGTCTCATTGGGGAGTAATGAATAGCGCAGGTCGATAACCTGTAGGGGATTGTTGGCCGAGAGTGCGATGTAGTCCTGTGAGAACCAGCGAAAGCGCTCTAGATCTGCTGCTTGTCGAGAGTCTTGTTGTAGCCAAGGCAGGTCGCGTTCAATATCAAGTGGCGCAATTGCCGTGCCTTCGATGATTTTTGGCCTAATTCCCATGCGTACTGCATCCACATAAAAATACTCTGGCGTGCGGTAAACCACCTTCCATAATAATAAATTGGCGAAGGAGGGCTTTGCACTCAGGCTCACTACCTGATGTTGGCGGCTTGCGGCTAATTGATAGCCAAGGTCTTCGGCTCGTTCGCGTTGGTACCAGCCCAATGCCGGATAGGCAAATACCCAAGCTAAGGCAATGCGCGCCAGCCACTGTCGTTTAGCGCCGAGGCTTAGCGCGAGCAGTGCAGCAATCGGCAGTGTGTAAAGTGGGTCGATAATTGAAATAACATTCCATGAAATCCGCTCGTTGCTAAACGGCCAGAACAGCTGGGTGCCATAGGTCGTACACGCGTCGAGCAGGGCGTGGGTGGCGTAGCCAAGGGTGCAAAATAGAATGCTTTGCCAGCGACTAATGCCTTTGCGCTTGGCAAATAGCGCGTGTAGCACCAAACCGCAGAGTAAGCCGCCAAAGGGAATAAAGATGAGTGAATGCGTAAACTGGCGGTGAAATTCCAAAAACAGCAATGGATCGCTGCTAGAGCGAATGAGTACGTCGAGGTCCGCAGCCATGCCACCCAAAAAACCGAGGCCCAGCGCTGCGCCTCGTGGCGCGTTTGCCATACGAGTATTGGCTACAGCGCTGGCGCCGAGTAGGCCTTGGGTAAGAGGGTCCATATGGCTTCTTCCATTGCGAAATACGGGTTTGAGTCGTGCTTAGCTTAACAAAACTAGCGGGGCGTTACGTCTCGCAATTTAGACCTGTGATTTATTAATGCAAAGTGCTCACGGGACGTGAGCCGGCGCACGTTTTTCTTGCCTGCATATTTTCTTGTCTGTTAAAAAGATGTAATGTTGTCATTGATCACTTGGATAACTCTTCACAGGACGTGCTGACAACTGTTGCTGCAACGATCAGTGCAATGACGGCTTAAAAAAATAATATCAAGCCTGACGTTAGTTCTAAATGTGAGTTCCTTCATTGTTAGTCGCGCTTACTAGGCCATTAATTTTGGAGTGCCACAATTTTTGTTCTAAGGCTCCTAAGTAAATTAAAAATAATACTGGAGAAGCGTTCTATGAAATTCAGCCAATTATTAAGTATTGGATTGCTAATACTAGTGAGTAGTCTGGCGTCGCCTGCGTTTGCACGAGACGCAAACAAAACGCAATATCCCATTGTGTTTGCCCACGGCATGGCCGGCTTTGATGATATTTTAGGTTACGATTATTGGGGGGATGACTACGGTGTATACGTCTTGGATACCTGCCAGTGGGGTGAGTATTACTGTAACCCCGACATCAATTCTGGTCAGGAGTCTTTTGTTGCGTCGGTGACACCATTTGCTGGCTCGGAACAGCGTGGTTACGAGTTGTACCAAGATATTGAAGGGTATTTAGCCAGCTCCGGCCATAGCTATGTCAATATTATTGGTCATTCACAGGGTGGCTTGGATCTGCGTAAAGCCGCTAAATTACTGCAAGATAATCGCGGTTATCGGGTTGTTAAATACGGCATTAGTATCTCCTCTCCACACCGTGGCTCACCGATCGCGCAATATGTTCTAAATTTACAGCCGGGTGTGCAATCAGTGTTGGCGACCTTGGCGGACTACTTTGGTAATACCATTTACAGCGGTGGCAACGACGCTATTGCCGCATTAAAACAGTTGGTGAACCATGACTTTGATCCCAATGATGGCATCACTACTGGGACTTATGCCTTTAATCAGAACTATCCCGCTGGTCCTGCCAATATTGAACGCTCGCGGAGTTTTTTGACCGGCCAAGATAATGGCAATATGAACCCCGCATTGTATTTGCTGAAAGAGCTGTGGACCGAAATTGATGGCGACGGCTATGCCAGTTACGACGCCAATGGCGATGGTACTTTAGGCACCGGCGATGGCGATGCCAGCGACAATGACGATGACGGCCTTGTTGGCATCAATTCCCAGCAAATGGGTTACCGTTTGGAATATTGGGAATGCTACGGTTGTCTCGATTACGTTTGGGCGCAGAGCAATACGGGTTATGTGGGTGATCTTAATGCGCCTGACCAAACACAAATGACCTCCCATGCCTGGAAAATAAACCAAGATCACTTGGACGTGATTGGTGTTCCGCCAGATACCTTTGATGAGATGGAATTTTACGCTGCAATCACCGACTTCATTGCCGATAATGGCTTTTAAGAAAGCGGGTGGTGATACCTTATGATCAAGAAAATGATTACTAAGCTTTTTACGGTGAGAAGGCTGCTTCTCATCGTGGCGCCGCTTGTGATTGTTGTGTGTTTTTTGCTGAGCTCGCCCTGGCAACTGCCAGAGCGAGCTGTTGCAGGCCAAAAACAGGCGCAGTTCAATGGTTTTCAGGGGCAGGAAGCTAGGGAAAGTACTGTTGGGGCTGAAAAGCCCCAATTAGCAGAGTTCGATGAGGCTGAATTCTTATCAAAACTAGAACAAAAATTTGCGGGTGTCATTGAGGTAAAACACGCCCAAATCCGCATGCTTGAGCAACTTATTTCATACCTCAAGTCTCGTTACCCTGATGACTGGGAGGGCAGAGTTGAGGCAATGTTATTACAAATGTACCCCGAGTTGGCGGGCGAGCTAATAGCGAAATATCAGGCGTGGTCTAACTATAATGCATGGCTGATAACCGAGCGTGATACCTTGCGTGCCATGTCGCCAACCGAACGTCGCGATGCACTCTGGGCTAAACGTTTTGATGCGTTTGGCGGTGATGCCGAGTTAATTTGGGCTGCCGAGCTTCGCAATCGAAAAATCGAGGATGCCTTAATCGCGGTCGAAGAAATGGCCGGGAGTCGCCCAGAAGAAAAACTAACGCATTTTGTAGATTCGGTGCGTGGCGCCTTGGGCGATAAGGCTGAGCCGCTGCTTACGGCGCGGCGTACGGAGTTGATGGATCGTTTTCTAAGTCTAGACTCGGTGCAGCAAGCGCTAAGAGGCATGCCAGAATCTGCGCGCCTAACGTCATTGCGGGAAATTCGCAGTGGTTTGGGCATGGATGCAGAAGCGCTTGAGCGTTGGACAGCGCTGGATCAGCGCCGTGATCGCGTGTGGGCTGCGGGAAGTGAATATATGCAGCAGCGCCAAAGTATTTTAGCCGAATACAGCGGTAGCGAACAAGTCCGTCTGATGGCGTCGTTGAGAGCGACGTTGTTTCCGGAGCAAAGCGCAGTGATTCAGCGCGAAGAAGAGTCTGGATTCTTTAGATTCGCAGGTGAGCGCCGTATCGGCCGAGAGTAATTGGAATACTTCACACCAGCAGCGTGAGCGGGGGCCTGGGTCCCCGCTTTTTTATTGGGTATTAGGCTGTTTCTTTTTCTTTGCAGTTCAATACGGTCATTAGGCTGTCTAGATGGCGAATGACTTCTAGGCCACTATTGGTTAAATAGCCGCCGTCCGCCTGGGTGATAAGTTCTTTGGCGAATAGGCGCTCGGTAGCCGCAATGGTCGTTGGATCAGCGGTGTGGTGAACTTTGATGCCTTCCAGTGCAGACGCTGGGTTGAACTGAGTTAATACGCGAATTTCATCAAGAATGTCTTTCGATAATGGCATATTTGCAACCTTATATTGTTATGAAATGGAGACGCTGCCAGCTAACAGAGCGTTAGCGTTTGTAAGATACTGTAGCGCGTATTCGCTCGAGCTGCCAAAGGCAATTACGGATATCAGTAAATCCCTTGGCTTAGGTAACAGCTCTGTTACTATTTGCGATCTGGATTTGATGGGAGTGACGCAATGTTTAAAGAGTATGGCAACTACGATGCAATGGGCTTAGCTGAGCTAGTACGTAACGGCGAAGTCAGTGCAAAAGAATTGCTCGATGCGGCGCTGAACGTGGCGAATGAACGCAACCCTCAAATTAATGCGCTAATTCACCGCTTTGATGAGCGGGCCTACCGTCAAATTGAGCAAGGTCTGCCAGATGGCCCTTTCAAAGGCGTGCCCTTTGTTTTAAAGGACCTCCTGGCCTGCTTTGCCGGTGAGCCGCTGCGCATGGGCAGCCGCGGTATCTGTGTTGTACCTGGCTACGACAGTGAATTGGTGCGGCGCTACAAAGCCAGCGGCGTGAATATTTTTGCCAAAACCAATACCCCTGAATTTGGCCTAATCATTACCACAGAACCCAAATCCTTTGGTCCTAGCCACAATCCTCATAAACAAGGGTATAGCACCGGTGGCTCCTCGGGCGGCAGTGCGGCTGCCGTCGCGGCGGGTATTGTGCCAATGGCCCACGGCGGCGATGGCGGCGGCTCCATTCGTTTTCCGTCGTCGTGGTGCGGCGTGTTTGGCTTAAAGCCATCACGCGGTCGCAACCCCCTTGGCCCTGACAATGGCGAAGACTGGCAAGGCGCCGTGGCCGAGCACGTTCTCACCCGCAGTGTGCGCGATAGCGCCGCAATGTTGGATTGCAGCAGCGGAGTTGAGGTGGGCGCGCCCTATAATATCGCTCCGCCGAAAGACAGCTTTCTCGCGGCGACGCAGCGAGATACCCCACCTTTGCGAATTGCGCTGAGCAGAAAGCCGCTGGTGAATACCGTGGTCGATGCCGAAGTTTTGGCTGCGCTCGATAACACCGCCCAATCCCTCGCGAAATTAGGCCATCATGTGGAAGAGGTCGAACCCCAAATAAACATTGAACAATTTTGGCGAGACTTTTTTGTGGTGGTCTGCGCCGAGGTTGCCAATATGGTTGCGATGTATCGCCGTCAGTTCGGCGCGGCCTGTGTTGCTAAATTTGAACCCGCTACTAAGAACATGGCGATGTTGGGGCGATCTTTCAGTGCCGCAGATCTAGTGAGCGCAAAACGCGGTTGGCACGATGTACAGTTGGCGATGGGCCGCTTACTTACCGACTTTGATCTTATGCTGAGCCCAACTGTATCAACACCTGCCGAGCCACATGGCGTCCTTCCCAATACGCGTACTGAAGAGTTGCTAATGCTGGCAAGCCACCGCGTAAATATTGGTAAATTGTTGTTTCGCGGCGGTTTGGTCGAGGAAATGGCAGGGCCAATTTTAGGGAAAATGGCATTTACCATCATGGGCAACGTCACCGGTTTACCGGGCATGTCGGTCCCTTTGCACATGAGTGAAAGCGGCTTGCCCATTGGTATGCAGTTTACCGGCCGCATGGGCGACGAAGAAACCTTGTTCAATTTAGCTGCGCAGTTGGAGCGGGAACTGGGATTTAGCGGTAAAGCCTAAGTAGTGCCAATGCCTCTAGCAGCGGAAGCGAGGGGTCAAATTAAAGCCGGGATTTTTCCGTAAGCGGGTACAAAATGATCGAAGAGCGTTTCGCAAAGGTGTTCGTGGCAAGTTGGCTGGCGGCGTGGAATGCTCATGACATTGAGCAGATCTTTGCGCACTACGAAGATGACTTTGAAATGAATTCGCCCCTAATTGTTGATCGCATGAAGCTGGAGGGCGGTACGTTAAAAGGTAAAGATTAAATTCGTCCGTATTGGGAAATCGGCCTTAGTGCGACGCCACCATTAAAGTTTGAATTGGTGTCGTATTTCACCGGCGTTAATAGCATCGTTGTTCAATACAATAGCGTATCTCGAAAAATGGTCAGTGAACTGCTCATTTTTTCTGACCGTGGTTTGGTGTGTAAAGGTATATCTCATCACGCCGGTTGAGCTTGGAAGATAAACAAAGTGCTTGAGCCGTGTATGTAGTGAGGTTTATTTTGCGGCCTAAGTTTTATCGAGGGCTGGTGTGCTCAGTGGAGTGGTTGTCGAGGTGTTTAGTTGAGAGAGTCACTCAGAGAAAAAATTATTGAAGTGTGTGATAAGAAAATTGCACTGAAAGGCGATAATGTCGGTTTATCTTTTTATGCCTTCTTTGCCAATAAAAATGATGATCCGGACTTGCTCATGGAAGCCGCAACATGGTGGATTGAGACTCATAAGTTAGATCATTTTGAAAAAGCATTGAAGATAAAAGCAATGATGCTAAACGGCGACTAATTAACGCAGTTAAAATTACATGTTAGGCGGCAATCAGGCTTTTACTAGAACAAACGATTTTGATCGGCCGCAGTTTCCCTAAAAGTGAGCTTCGTTAATACCTGACTAGATCTTTGCTCTAAAGCGCAGCACTGTAATATACAGTGCTGCGTTTGGGCGTGTTACTCCGGATGTTCGTCCATTTCGTCGTTGGGCCGAACGGATGTATTCGTGTTTGATGAGTCCGCTGAGTGGGGTTCACTGCCGATTTTTTCACGCGGCGGTTCGTCAACTATTTGCGAGGTGTTTTTGGCATTGTCCTTAATCGCTTTACGTACGGCGGCGTCGACGGCAGAAGGATCGTTGCTGGTTTTAGCTGCTTTTTGAGCTGCTTCCCGCGCTACTTCCTTCATGTTCTCAGCAACCGGCTCTAGGGTTTCTGCTACCACGCTATCGGCCACTTTATCGGCAGCGACTTTCTTCACGTCAGCGGCAATACCAACGTGGTAGGCAGCAAAACCGGGCATTACCATTTGGTTTAGTGCAAGGCCAATAATTTGGCCGTCGACGCTGGAGCGAATAACCGAACCCCGGTTGGTGATGGGGTCGGTAACGGTGCCGAGAATATCGCCTTTTTTCACGTTTTGACCGAGCTTGGCTTCACTGAGAAAAACCCCGCTTTGGTCGGCGCGCAGCCAGGTCGACTTGTAAAACACATTCTGTTTTGGCGCGCGCTCGGGCTTATCGTCAATCATGTTTAAGTGATGCATCACGGCTTTTATACCGTTAACACACTGCTTCACTTCTTTGAGCTGAAGGCGCAGTGGCTCGCCAGCTTCAAGGATAACGGCGGGAATGCCCGCATCCACTGCGGCGCGGCGCAATGTGCCGGGGGCGCCAGTGCCGTCGAGCACGGTGACATCGTGAAACATGCGGCTAAATTGAGCGACACTTTCTTTGCCTAAATTACCGCGTAACTGGGTCAGGTTGGTGCGGTGAAATGAGCCGGTGTGGATGTCAATTAAGCGGTCGCAGTGGGAAATTACCTCGTTAAAAAAGCTGTGGGCGATACGTCCTGCTGAGCTACCTTTGGGGTCGCCGGGAAAATAGCGGTTCAAGTCGCGGCGGTCGGGTAAATAGCGCGATGAGCGACGAAAGCCATGCATGTTTACAATGGGCACGCCGATGACAACGCCGTTGAGTTTGTCGCTCTCAAGGCTGAACATCACGCGACGAATGGTTTCTACCCCATTGAGTTCATCGCCGTGTACCGCCGCTGTTAGACATAGTGTTGGCCCGGGTTTACTGCCAGCGGCGACCAGTACGGGGGTGGGCATCGCCAAGCCTGCTACGGCTTGCCCTGCAGTCCAGTACAGACGTTCGAAGCTGCCGCGTATAATGTCGTGGCCAAGTAGTGTGAGCGCGACCTCGGTATTGCCTGCGGCACTGCCGTTTTTGTCGAAGTCGATATTTAGACTTGGATTTTGACGACGGTTGGGCGTAAACACTGGGTCGGCGGCGGGGACCGCGGTGTTATTAATAGATTCCGGGTCTTGCTCGTCGGCTACGGCAGAACCAATGAGTAACTGCAGGCTGAGTGCTACGCAAAAAACTAATGTGCTTCGCATGATTAAGCGGCTTGCTCCCGTGATGATGGCTAAAAATTGTGCAGCTAAGGCTGAGCAAATTGTTGCAAAGTGGCAAATTGTATACAAATTCACCAATATAAACGCCTGAAACTTAGTGAATGCGCCAAATTTCTTGGTGCTGCGCTGGGGACTTTGACGGTATACGGCAGTGAAGTTCAGTATATGCCATTGGCATTTTTGCCAATGGCATATACTGGCAAGGCTATTTTCTTGTAAAAACAGCATCTTCGGTGGCAAAAGAGCGAAGAAGTCTGGGCCGTGTCGGACTATAATTGCGCACAGAGTTTTGCAGTGCACTAAATTGTTGTAACGCGCCAGGGTGTCGCGGTGCATTGGGCTTGCCCAAATAATGAAAATCCAGGAGTTAGATAATGGCCAAAGATCGCCTGATTATATTTGATACGACCTTGCGCGATGGCGAACAGAGTCCCGGCGCGTCGATGACCCGTGACGAAAAAGTGCGCATTGCCAAAATGCTGGAGAAAATGGGCGTCGATGTTATCGAAGCCGGTTTCGCCATTGCCAGTGTCGGTGACTTTGAATCGGTACGCGCCGTTGCCGAGACAGTGCAAAACAGCATTGTTTGCAGTCTGGCGCGCACTGGCGCGGAAGACATTGACCGCGCCGCCGAAGCGCTCAAGCCTGCCGCCGCCGGTCGTATTCACACGTTTATTGCGACTTCGCCAATCCACATGGAATACAAGTTGCGCATGGCACCAAACAACGTGCTGGAGCGCGCTGTGGCCGCCGTTAAACATGCTCGTAATTTGGTGGGCGATGTTGAATTCTCTTGTGAAGATGCCTCTCGTTCTGAGTATGACTTTATGTGTCGTATCATCGAGCAGGTTATCAACGCTGGCGCCCGCACCATTAACCTGCCCGATACCGTGGGCTATGGCGAACCCGGCGAATACGGCGCCATGGTGGCGCGCATCATGAATGGCGTGCCAAATGCCGACAAGGCGATATTCTCGGTTCACTGCCACAACGACCTCGGCTTAGCGGTCGCCAACTCCCTGTCGGCGGTTATGCACGGCGCTCGCCAAGTAGAGTGCACGATCAATGGTCTGGGCGAACGGGCGGGCAATGCCTCGCTTGAAGAGCTGGTAATGGCGATTCGCACGCGCGGTGATATTTTCCCCGTTGAAGTGAGCGTTGATGCCACCCAAATTGTGCCTACTTCGCGGCTCGTGTCATCTATTACTGGCTTTCCGGTGCAACCTAACAAAGCCATTGTTGGCGCCAATGCCTTTGCGCATGAGTCCGGCATACATCAGGACGGCGTACTGAAATACCGTGAAACCTATGAAATTATGCGCGCCGAAGACGTGGGCTGGAATGCCAATAAATTGGTGTTAGGTAAGCACTCGGGTCGCGCGGCGTTTAAAGCGCGCCTCGCGGATTTGGGCATAAGCCTAGATAACCAAGCGGCGTTAAATCTGGCTTTTACTCGCTTTAAAGAGCTGGCCGATAAAAAGCACGAGATCTTTGACGAAGATTTACAGGCCCTAATGAGTGATGTGCAGCCAGACGATCTTAAGCTGCGTTACAGCTATGTGGCTTTGGAGGCGGTATCGCGTAGCGGATTTAAACCCCGCGCAGATATTCAGCTTTTAATTGATGGCGAAGCGCAACAGGCCGCGGCCGAAGGTGACGGCCCTGTGGATGCCGCATTTAAAGCAGTAGAACAATTGGTTAATAGTGGTGCAAATTTACAGCTCTATTCAGTCAATGCGATCACCAAGGGCACAGACTCCCAAGGCGAGGTGCAAGTGAGGCTTGAGAAGGACGGGACGATTGTAAATGGCAATGGCGCCGACACCGACATCATTGTCGCCTCCGTGAAGGCGTATTTAGACGCGCTCAATCTCTTAGATGCAGGGGTGCTTAAAGCGCATCCACAGCACGAGGGCATATAAGGTGAACGAGGCGCTGCGATTGGATTACTTGCAAGCGATGGGCGTGGACACCTATGTGCCGCGCTTTGTGCTTGATGGCGCAGCGCCGTCACCGATTTTTGATTTTGAAGATTTCACCGAGGACGCGCTTAGCGAAGATGATTCTGCTGCGGCAGTGGCCATTGATGCAGACGCAGAATATCAGCAAATGGCGGAAGCTGAGGAGCGCAGGGAACCGGTGCCAGTCAGTGAACCGCCGCGTCCTGGGTCGCGCATTGCCTCAGCATTGCAGGAATTAGGCTTTGAAACGGCCAAGCCGGAATCGCTATCCGCTGCTGCAGCCAACGGTGAGGGCGCAGATGCAGCAAGCCCTGAGTTTACTGTAGAGCTCGTTGCGACGGGTATTGGCCTAGTGATGATAGTAGACACCACCACAGGCAGTCCAAGCCCCGCTGAAATGCGCTTAATGGCAAATATCGCAGTGGCGGTAAGCCGCTATCATAAGTTGCCCAAAGCCCCCCAATTCTCTACATCCGGCTTTCAGTGGCCGGTAATGAAAACCCCTGGTATTACCCTCGGCAAAAATGCCGCTAAAGAGGCCCTCCAAGCTAATATTATGGCGCAGGCGGAGCGGCAACAGGCACACTGCGCCATTTTGTTTGGCAGTACCTTGCAGCCCTATATTGACGCGGCCACTCTGCAAACGGCTGGCATACAGCTGCTCTACGCTGCCGAGCCGGCGGCCATGCTCGCCGACGGCAATTTAAAAGCGCCACTATGGCAGAATTTGCGCAAGGTATTGTTTAGCGTATGAGCCGTGTTGCAATGTTAGGCATGGCTCACTTAGAGCAGTGTCTTCTCATCGAAAATCGATCCGATCCTCACCCTTGGGGCAAAATGAATTGGTTGCGTAGTTTGCGTGACGATCATTGCCTTGGCTGGTGGGAGGGCGACGAGTTACTCGCGATTAGCTGCTACACCTTGGTGCTCGACGACGTTAGCCTACTGAACATTGTGGTCGACAAAAGTAGTCGGGGGCAGGGCGTGGGACGGCGGTTATTGTGCGAGGGCCTAGAGTGGATGCAGCAATTTGGCGGCGCCCGATGTTTGCTTGAAGTGCGGCTATCTAATACAGTAGCGCGCAATTTATATACCCAGCTGGGTTTTGCCGAAGACGGCATACGCAAAAATTATTACCCCTTAGGTGACGGCTTTGAAAACGCCGTGCTCATGTCAGCAGACTTACCTTTGGCGGAATAGGTACGAATCATGCTTATACAAATAATACAGGTAGCAGCCAATGTCAGATACTGAGATGCAAGAAGTTGAATCGGATTGGTGGTTTATCGGTTTGCCTGAAGAGTGGCGCACGGAACAGGATGAGGACAGCATCCTGATTTTTGACCAAGACGAATTAGGTTGCATTAGCTTGAGCAGCTTGCAGGCGCAGCATGGAAAACCGGCCACGGCCAGCGATGTTCGCGAGTTGATTCAGGAAGTGGGAATGCGCCTTGAAGACGGCCGGGCTTGCAAAATCGGCGACGACTATCAGGGCTGGGAGTTTGAAACCGTTGAAGAGGGTGACTATATCCGCGAATGGTTTTTGCACGCTGGCGGCCATCTGCTACTGGTTAGCTATGCCTGTGCTGAGGACGATCGCGATATGGATCGCGCGGCTGTAGACCAGATTTTAGACAGTTTGCGACTAAAAACAGAAAATTAAGTATATAAGTATATTTACTAGCGTATTTGTATGAAAATTGAACAGAGTCGACATTTTGGTTTAGGGCCCTGTGATAATCTCACCTAAATCGTAGTGTTAGTTAACTTTGCTAATTGGTGTCATGATGACAAAAATAATATTTTCCCTCGTTATTGCTTTATTTTTATCGCCGGTTATGGCCGCCGACAATGCGGGCCGCAACCCAGCTAACCTGCAGCTAGCCTCGGTTAGCGCGGTTGTTGTAGACGCCAATAGTGGCGAAGTGCTGTATAAAAAATACGACAATATGGTCAAGCCAATGGCTTCGTTAACCAAGGTGATGACCGCCATGGTGGTCTTGGATGCCAAGCTGCCGTTGAACGAGAAAATTCGTTTTACCAAGGACGACCGCAAAGCGATTAATTATTACCACTCACGGATTCGCGTTGACTCTGAGCTACCACGTGGCGAAGTGCTGCGCTTGGCACTGATGTCTTCTGAGAACCTTGCCGCCGCAGCGCTGGGTCGCAATTATCCAGGTGGTTTGCCCGCTTTTGTTGCGCAAATGAACTCAAAAGCACGCGCTTTAGGCATGAAAAACACTCGCTACGTCGATACCAGTGGTTTGTCGCACGACAATGTTTCAACCGCGGCAGATCTGGCTAAATTGGTCGCCGCAGCGTCAAAATACCGTGAGATTGCGACTTACTCCACTACGTCTATTTACACCGCTAATTTTAGTCGTCCGCGTTATCGTTTGGATTACGTGAATACCAATCCACTGGTGCGTTATAACCGCTGGGACGTGGTTTTGAGCAAGACCGGCTATTTGGATGAAGCTGGACGTTGTCTAGTGATGAAAGCAAATGTCGACGGCAAAGACCTGCTGATTGTAATGCTAGACTCTTTTGGTAAAACCAGCCCAATAGGCGATGCCGGCCGCATAAAGCGTTGGTTGGCTTCGGGTAATGGTGGCTCTGTTGCGAGCGCAGCGAAGGATTACCAAAAGCGTAAAATTGCCAGTCATTTGGCGAGTCGCGCTACTGCCAGTATTCGTTAAGCGTTATATAGACGGCGTAATACCAAGACGCAAATTACACTCGGGCTGCTCCGCATAGCGAAGCAGCC